>Ga0172381_10001126_pt1 | contig 32568 bp, 30 predicted proteins | sample Leawel6488metaG_FD_119754 | JGI IMG/M metagenome (GOLD analysis project Ga0172381, IMG submission 119754) | Leachate microbial communities from a municipal landfill in Southern Ontario, Canada - Leachate well 64-88 metaG | ecosystem: Engineered > Solid waste > Landfill > Unclassified | place... | reverse complement strand
CGGAGTAGGCGGGATAATTTTTTCTGATATTATCGGCAATCGTGCGCAGTTAGAAGATAGTTTATCGAAGAATATTCCGAGCGTAGTAATTAATTATTATGTCGAGGATTTAGATGTTTCATGTATTGCTATCGATAATGCCGGCGGAGCTGAGAGTGCGGTTAACTATTTAATTGAACTCGGGCATAAGAAAATAGCGCATATTACCGGTGATGTAATGACCCAGGCAGCGGCAAAACGCTTAGAAGGCTATAAGCGGGCTTTGGAAAAAAATAATATTGGATTAAGAAATGATTATATTTTTGAAACTGATTATTCCCGGGGAGCGGCGCGGAGTGCGGCTGAAAAATTAATCAAAGCGTTTGATCCGGCAACTGCAGTATTTGTTGCCTCTGATGCTATGGCTCTTGAGGTAATGGCCGTGGCGCGTGAATTGGGTAAAAGTATTCCTAATGACTTATCAATTGTCGGTTTTGATGATAATCCTTCAGGGTTGTACGGGCCGGTTGGCTTAACTACAGTGCGCCAGCCATTAATCCGGATGGCCGAAGAAAGCGTTAAAGAATTGAATCGGTTAATTGCTTTAAAGAAAAATGCGCCAAAAAAAATTCTGCTTCCTGCAGAATTGGTTATCCGGGAGTCCTGTAAGCCATTTACCGGCGGGTAAGCTCTCAATACAATCAGTAGTATCCTATAACAAAGTGTTACACTATATCTTGTAAATTTATTTATTGACAACACGCTACTCTTTTGTTATATTGCAACAAGTAATTTATAATTAACCTTCCTAATTATTCGAGGTGAGAAATGGAATTAAAATTAACCCCCAATGCAATTAAAGTCCTGGAACGAAGATATCTGCGTAAAGACCAGGAAGGCAAACTTATCGAGACTCCTGAACAGTTGTTTGTCCGCGTTGCTCATGCTATCGCGATTGCCGATAAGCTATACGGGGCTACAGAACAGGAGATAAAAAAATTAGAAGATGCATTTGTTAAGATGATGTCTAATTTAGAGTTCTTGCCGAATTCTCCCTGTTTGATGAATGCCGGAAAAGAATTAGGGCAGCTTTCCGCATGTTTTACTCTTCCGATTGAAGATTCGATGGAGTCAATTTTTGAAACCTTAAAAACCACCAGTCTTATTCATAAATCCGGCGGCGGCACGGGATTTAATTTTTCTCGCCTGCGTCCCAAAAATGCCGTAGTTAAGACTACCGGCGGGGTAGCATCGGGGCCGATTTCATTCATGCGTGTTTATGATGCCGCAACCGAAGCAGTCAAACAGGGTGGTACCCGACGCGGGGCAAATATGGGGATTTTGCGGGTGGATCATCCGGATATTATGGAGTTTATTACCTGTAAAGAAAACAATAATCATATTACTAATTTCAATATTTCCGTGGCAATTACCGATGAGTTTATGCAAAGGCTGGTTAACAATGAAGATTACGATTTAATTGATCCGCATACACATAAACCGGTGCAAAAAATTAACAGTAAGGATGTTTTTAATTTAATCGTCAAGCAGGCGCATAAAAATGGTGAACCAGGAATTATTTTTATTGACCGAATCAATCAATATAATCCTACTCCGAAATTAGGTAAAATCGAAAGTACTAATCCTTGCGGAGAGCAGCCGCTTTTGCCTTATGAAAGCTGCGATTTGGGCTCAATTAATTTAGACCAGATGTGTAAAAATGTTTCTGGTAGATATGAAATAGATTGGGAGAGGTTAAAAGAAGTAACTAATTTAGCGGTACATTTTTTAGACAACTTAATCGATGTCAACAAGTTTCCTCTTCCGGAAATTGAAAAGGCAACCAAGGCTACCCGTAAAGTAGGGCTGGGAGTTATGGGTTGGGCAAGTTTATTAATCCGTTTGAATATTCCTTATTGTAGCGAAGAGGCTGTGGCTTTAGCGGAAAAGGCAATGTCTTTTATCCTAGAGGTAGCCAATAAGAAATCTCTTGAGTTAGGCAAAACTAAAGGGGTCTTTCCGGCTTTTAAGGGAAGTATTTATGATAAAAAAGACGGTTCAACTAAAATGCGTAATGCTACGCTGACAACCATTGCTCCTACTGGGACAATCAGTATTATTGCCGGGCCTTGTTCTTCAGGGATTGAGCCTTTGTTTGCCCTGTCGTATTACCGTAAAGTAATGGATAATGATAAGTTGGTTGAGGTAGAGCCTTTGTTTGAACAGGTCGCACGTTCAAGGGGCTTCTATAACAGTAAGCTTATGGAAAAAGTTGCCGAGAGCGCTTCGATTAAAGATATTAAGGAAATCCCTGAAGATGTCCGTAGGATTTTTGTAACCAGCCACGATATTGCTCCGGAGTGGCATGTACGCATGCAGGCAGCTTTTCAGAAATATGTACATAACGCCACTAGTAAAACGATTAACTTTCCTCACGAGGCTACTATTGAGGAGGTACGCAAGTCTTACATTATGGCTTTTGATTTAAATTGTAAAGGTATAACTATTTATCGTGACCGAAGTCGAGAAGAGCAGGTGCTCAATGTTGGTAAGCCTAAAGAAGGCAAGGATATTAAAGTTGCTTTTGAGATGAAAAAGGAAATTGCTCCGCGTCCGCGTCCCGAAGTAATTATCGGCACTACGACTAAGGTTTCAACCGGTTGCGGCAATCTTTATGTAACTATAAATATTGATGAGGATGGTAAGCCTTTTGAGTTATTTACCCAGATGGGTAAGGCCGGTGGTTGTGCCGCCAGCCAGCTTGAAGCAACTGGCCGGCTTGTTTCTTTGGCTTTTCGCGCCAATATTGAAGTTAAATCGATTATTGAACAATTGCGTAATATTCGCTGTCCGTCTCCTTCCTGGGAGAAAGGCCAAAGAATATTCTCTTGTGCTGATGCGATCGCCCGCGTTATCGAACGCCGGCTGGTAAATACTCAGCCGGTAATGGCTAATGCTGAAACAGTAGCAATTCCCATGAAGCATTCACATGATGATCAAATACAGATTGCGGATTTAGATGAACAGGTAAATATTGTCGGTATGTGCCCTGATTGCGGAGGCACCTTGCGCCATGAAGAAGGCTGCGTTAAGTGCCATGGTTGTGGTTACTCTAAGTGCTAAATAAGATTAGGGCATTTAAATTGGGGACGTTTCTATTTATTTAAACGTGTTAAGCGGTAGAATAAATAGAAACGTCCCCAATTTTAGTGCCTCCTAATTATTTCTAGTTATTTCAATAATAAAATCCCATGAAAAATTTTGATGTGATTATTATCGGTGCCGGTCATGCTGGAGTCGAGGCGGCGGTAGCCTGCGCGCGTATGAAAGCTAAAACTATTATGCTTACCTTAGATATTAATTCTATAGGCAAAATGAGCTGTAATCCGGCTATTGGCGGAGTAGGTAAGGGGCAATTAGTAAAAGAGATTGATGCGCTTGGCGGAGTAATGGCTATGGCAGCGGATGCTTGTGCAATCCAGTTTCGAATTCTTAATTCCTCAAAAGGTGCAGCAGTTCAATCATCCAGGGCACAAATTGATATGCATAAGTATAATCGTTATATGCAAAAGTTAGTAATGCGGCAGAAAAATTTAACGGTAAAAGAAGCGGAAGTTAAAAAATTAATCGTCAAAGATGGACAGGCGCTAGGAGTCTTCACCGATAAGGAAGAAATTCATGCTCACTGTGTAGTAATTTGCCCGGGTACTTTTTTGGATGGATTAATCCATATTGGCCTTAAGCATTTTAGCGGAGGACGAATTAATGAGCGTGCCTCTGTAAACCTTGCGGATAATTTAAAAGAATTAGGCTTTAATCTTTTACGTTTTAAAACCGGAACTTGTCCGCGCCTTAATAAGAATACTATTGATTTTTCTAACCTTATAAAGCAAGATGGAGACTTAATTCCCAGGCCGTTTTCATTTTTAACTACCCGTATCAAACAAAAACAGGTGCCTTGCTACATTACTTATACTGATAAAAATACACATGAACTAATCCGTGCTAATCTTGACCGTTCGCCGCTCTATGCCGGAATAATTAAAGCTACCGGGGTTAGGTATTGTCCGTCAATTGAGGATAAGATAGTCAAGTTTGCAGATAAACAACGGCATCAGGTGTTTCTTGAGCCGGAAGGTTTAGGGGTAAATGAGATTTATCCTAATGGTATATCTACCAGCCTGCCTGAGGATGTCCAGCTTAAATTAATACATTCAATTGCCGGATTAAAAAAAGCGGAAGTTATTCGTTTTGGTTATGGTATTGAACATATTGTAGTTGAGCCGACTCAGCTTTATCCAAGTCTTGAGACAAAATTGATTAATAATTTATTTCTAGCCGGACAGATTAATGGCACAACCGGTTATGAAGAGGCAGCCAGTCAGGGGTTAGTTGCCGGGATTAATGCCGCTCTTCGTGTTAAAAATAAAGAGCCATTCATTCTAGATCGCGCAAGTAGTTATATCGGGGTGTTGATCGATGATTTAACTACTAAAGGGACTCTTGAGCCATATCGCATGTTTACCTCGCGGGTTGAATATCGCTTAATTATCCGCGAAGATAATGCCGATTTACGTTTAGCTAAAACGGGTTTTGATTTAGGTTTAATTAAAGAGAGTAGTTATAACAAGACAAAAAAGAAAGCAGAGAATATTAAGAAAGGATTAGCTTTCCTTAAGAAAACGAGAATTAACTATAAGCCTTCAGGAAAAGTATTAACTTTAGAAAAATTATTGAAACGGCCACAGGTAACTATAAAAGATTTAGCAGTGATGCATAAATTAGACCCGGCGATACCTGAATCCGCTTGGCAACAATTAGAAATAGAGGTAAAATATGCCGGTTTTATTCAGAGGCAGCTTAAAGACGTTGAAAGATTTAAACATATAGAAAAAATTAAACTGCCAATCGATTTTGATTATAGTTGTTTATCCGGGATATCTAAAGAAATAAGAGAGAAATTAGCTAAATTTAAGCCGCTTAATTTAGGCCAAGCTTCGCGTATTTCAGGAGTTACTCCGGCAGCAATATCTTTATTAATGGTTTACTTAAGGAAAGCAAATGGATAAAGTTAAAAATTATACCGCTGCGAAGAAATTTTGTTTAAATGAAGGTATTGACCTTTTTGGGGTTGCGGATATAAGCCAAGTGAAGGATGAATTCAAAATTGCCCCTAAAGTTGCAGAAAAATTAGATCGGGCCATCTGTCTAGGCGTTATGCTTTCGCAGGCAGTGTTATCTGAGATAGATATTGTGCCAACTAAATTGTATTTTCATCACTACAAAATTGTAAATTCATTTTTAGACCACATAGCTTTAAGATTGTGCAATATAATCCAAAAGAAAGGTTATCTTGCCCTAGCAATCCCAGCTACGCAAATTATAGATTGGCAAAAAAATATCGGGCATCTTTCGCATAGAAGGCTGGGCGTTTTAGCCGGTTTAGGTTGGATTGGCAGAAGTAATCTTTTGGTGAACGAAAAATTTGGCAGTCAATTCCGTTTGGTATCTATTCTTACCAATCTGCCGTTAAAAGTAGATTCCCTAAGTAAAAAAGATTGTGGAAGCTGTCAGCTTTGTGTTAAGATATGCCCATCAGGGGCAATTAAGGATAGCCCTGAGGATTTTGATCATGTCAAATGTTTTGAAAAATTGAAAAGTTTTCAATCTCAGCGTCAAGTTGAACAGTTTGTTTGTGGCGTATGTGTAAATGCCTGTCGGGGAAATAAAAAATGAAAGAGAAAATATTAATTGTTGAGGACGAAAAAGATATTATTAAGATGATTGAGTATAATCTTAAAAAGGAAGGTTTCAGGGTTATCGATGCCAGGGACGGTGAGGATGCTTTGGATTTAGCCGGGCGCGAGCATCCGGACTTGATCTTACTGGATTTAATGCTTCCGGGGATGGATGGCCTGGAGGTATGTAAGACATTGAAAAAAGAAAGTAAAACCATCTCCATACCGATAATTATGTTAACTGCCAAGAGCCAGGAAACGGATAAGGTGGTGGGTTTAGAGCTGGGTGCGGATGATTATATTACAAAGCCTTTTAGTCCTCGCGAGTTGATTGCCCGTATCAGGGCAGTTATGCGCAGGGCAGCTGAGAAGGAGAAACTTCCTGAAACATTCCAGGAAGGGGATTTAAGTATCGATTTTTCTAAAATATCGGTAAATGTTAAGGATAAGCCGGTTGAGTTAACTTCCAAGGAGTTTGAGCTTTTAAAAATCCTGCTTAAAGCCAGGGGCAGGGTTTTATCGCGTGATTACTTGCTAGATACTATCTGGGGATTTGATAATGCTATGGAGATTCAAACGCGCACAGTAGATGTACATATTCGTACCTTACGTAAAAAGCTTAAAACTGCATCTAAATATATTATAACCGTAAAAAATTATGGGTATCGTTTTGAAATAGAGGAATAAAATTGTTTAATTCCCGCCTAAAAGAGAAAATCAACCAGTTAAGTTTAAGCTTAGAGTCAGCTAAGAAACAAATTAATACTTTAGAGCAAGAGAATAATCGCATTCGCGCCATATTAAACAGTATGATTGAGGGGGTAATTGCGATGGATGAAGATACGCGGATTCTTTCGCTTAATCCTACGGCTGAAAGCATATTTAATATTACGCATGCCAATGTTTTGAATAAGCTTTTTTTAGAAGTATTCCCCAATAACGATATTGCCGAAGTTATTACTCAGGTTTTAAATAAAGGGGAATTTGTTTCTAAGGAGTTAAGCCTGGTTTGGCCGGTACAAAAAGTATTCCAGGTGAATGCTTCGCCTATTTTTGAATCCGGAAAAATTAGCGGCTGCCTTTTAGTTACTCATGATATCACCGAGATAAGGCGTTTAGAGATTATGCGCCGGGATTTTGTCGCCAATGTTTCGCATGAATTAAAAACTCCCCTTACTTCGATAAAAGGTTTTGTTGAGACGCTGCTCGAGGGTGCTTTGGAGGACAAAGAAAATAGTGTTAATTTCCTTAAAATAATTAACAGCCATGCGGATAGATTAAATACTTTAATTAATGATTTACTTGATCTTTCGCATATTGAATCGAATACGGTTAAGCTTAAGGTAGAGAGTTTTAATTTAGCTCAACTTGTCAGCCAGGTTATCTCCGGATTCCGAGCTCAAATAAAAAAGAAGGCGGTAGAAATCAGTTTTAGCCTGTTGGATGAGTTGGAGTTATTTGCGGATAAAAGTAAAATCGAACAGGTCTTAACCAATCTTATCAATAATGCAATAAAATATAATAAAGAGAACGGCTTTGTTAAAATTTATACTGAAGAGTTACCGGATAAATTGAAAATTATTATTGAGGATTCTGGGCCGGGTATACCGGCCAGGGATATCCCGCGTATTTTTGAACGTTTCTATCGCGTGGATAAAGCGCGTTCGCGTGAACTCGGAGGTACAGGCCTGGGATTGTCAATTGTTAAACATATCGTGGAATTGCATTCCGGGGGCGTGGGTGTTGAAAGTACTGAAGGATTCGGGTCAAAATTCTGGTTTACCATTCCCAAAGTAGTTAAGGAGACAGCTTAATTATAGCTATAATTAAATTATGATAAAAAAAATCTTTCTGTTCTTACTGGTTTTATTTGTAGTGTTTACTCTCAGGCAGTTTTCTTTAGCTGTTGAGGATAGTGCCTATGTTAATCATAGAAAAGGCGTAGATTATGCCAGTGAAGGAAAATTTAATGATGCCCAGGAATGGTTTGAGCAGAACTTGGAGACAAATAAAAAAGATTCCACTTCGGCTAGTTCTTTAGCGGTTATCAAGGATTTAAATGATGGTAAAATATCTAAAGAATATGTTGTTTCTTTTTTTAAGAGCCTCAATTTATTGCAAGACGGTGAATTTGAAAAAGGGGTTAAGGAGTTGAGCAAAGCTATAGCAATCGATCCTGGGTATGTAAAATCCTATAATGTGCTTGGCGCAGCTTACGCATCATTAGGTGATGCGCCAAAGGCAGAAAACAATTTTCAAAAAGCCATTGAATTAGATCCTTTGTACGTTCAAGCATATTATAATTTAGCGGTATTAAACCAATCATTAGGAAGAGAAGAAGAGGCGCTTAAAGATTTTAAAAAAGTAGTTGAACTCGATTCTAAATCTTTAGATGCGGTTAAAAATATTGCCTCGATTTATGCTTCAATAGGGCAATATGATTATGCGATCAAGTATTATCAGGATGCTTTAAAGATTGATCATGAGAATCCGGATATTTATTATAATTTGTCTTTGGTTTATTTTATGTCTGATCAAGTTATGAAGTTTAAGTTAAATTTAGAGAAGGCGCAGGAATTGTATAAGCAAAGAGGAGATGCAGAAGGTTTGAAGAAAGTTGAAGAGTATATGGTAAAAATTAGAACATTAGAAGATAAAATGAAAAGCTTAAAGTAAGCGCAGGGTTAATAATTAATTACGTTTAATTGTCCAATAAGTTATCCTTTAAGCTTAAGAATGTCCAATTTCAAAAAAATGTAATTCTGCTTAAATTATATAATTGCAACTTCCCCGCAGGTATCTGTTTTAAATTCCCCAGTTAAAAGTTTACAAGGATTTTACATTTCCTTAAGGCTGTTTTTACCTCTCTCTGATACATTTATGGTGTAGTAGTTATAGTTAACAGTCCTACATCATATATGAAAACAAACTGTGTACCTCTAAAATATAAGCCGTTCCCATTTCTTACTAAGGTGATTGCTTTAGTTATTTCTTTTGTTTTATTATTTGAGCAATCAGGTTTTGCGCAAGTAGCCGAGCAATTAGATATTTCAAACAGGTTTAACCAGCTTGCCAGTGTATTAAGTTTAGAAAAATCCCGCACTTTGCATTTCAGATATCTTGCCTATGACCGAATTAATAATTCTTTAAAGGTTATACTGGATAAAGGCGGCTCAAAAAATATCAGCAATAAGTTAATAAACAATTCTTTGCAACGTTCTTTGGAATACTTTTTTATCGGAGTTGCTTTACCTAATGAAAATTTCTGGGTGAATTTGAAACCCGATTCAGAAAATAATATTATGGATGATCAATTAGTTAAAACTGATATTGGAAAAATCCTTTTAGCAGCAGATTTGGAATTGAAAAAAGATTTGGCACATTTTACATTTCCAGCTAGTTCTGAAGGCAAACAGTACTGGGATAAGATCTATGATGAAATGAATAAGCAATATGGACTGGAGATTCCAACTGTTCATATCAATACCAGGATTTGGATAACCCCCGGAGAGGTGGTTGTCTGTGAAAATGCGTTTGGGGCATATATTTATAAGGCGACTTTGAACGTTTTGGTTGAGGATGATTATTTAAAAAACAAAAATGAATCATTAGAAAAAGATGAAAGGGCGGTTGCTGTAAATAAATATTCTACAGATTTAATGCGTAAGTTGATTTTGCCTAAGATTGTTAATGAGGTTAATACTGCAAAGAAGTATGCTTCCTTGAGACAGGTTTATTATTCGCTTATCTTGGCGCAGTGGTTTAAAAAGAAAATGTACGGCCAGGGTGGATTATATTCATATCTAATAAATAAAAAGAATCTTAAGGGCATAACTTCAAAAGAATATTGGTCTAAAGATCAATATTTTAAAGAATATCAGAGATCCTATAAAGAAAAAGAATATGATCTCAAGGTCAAAGTTTTTAACTTGTTCGGCCAGGCCGTACGGACATACTCAAGCGGAGGGGTAGATTTTACGGGAATTTTGTCTAACCCGGTTTCTCAAGCAGTTAAAATTATATCAACCGATAATTTAAAACCTCCTTTAACTGAGAATACCACGCTATTAGATGTAGATACTTCCAGATGTAATGTTTCTCAGCCTTATTCAGTAGGAAGTTTTCCTGATCAGGCGGAAGAAGCCGGGAAGGAGAGTCCCCTAGCAGAAGATAAAGCCGAGGTTGCTACCAATCAGCGGTTTAGCCTTAATAATTTTATTCTTAAAGTTTTATTCAGCCCGGTAGTCAGTAAACCATTGTCCTGGATAGCTAAAATGATAGCTTCTTTGCCTAAGCCGGTGAGGAGACTAATGGTTGTGTTTCCTATCGTTGGAGTCCTGTTGGCTGCCTTCCCTACTACTGCTTATGCTTTTAATATAGATGCTGATTCGGTAAATGGAAACATTAAGGATTTGACTTTTACTTTTCAGTCATGGCATAAAAGCCCGGATCCGGCAAACGAAACCTTAAGCGGTATGGGCCAGGTTATCGGCCAGGCCCATGGTTTAAATGGCCAGGCACTGACAGATTTTATTTATCATCAGTTTATTCCGGCCATGGAGCCTATTCTAAAAGACCAGGGTATTTCAAATATCAATGTTATTGCTGACGGCCAACAGATAAAGATTCCGGCTGATTTTTTAAATGGCTTAACTCCTGATGGCTTAAAAGATGTTGTACATTCACTTGGTAATAATGGCTGGAGCCCTCTGAATCTTGATCTTAATGTGCTTCCTAGCCATCCGGTAGTTACCCCCGGAGCATCATCGACTGCTCCGGCTATTCCTAAATCGCAAAGTAACAATGATTTTTTTACTAATGCTATGAATTGGGTGCAGCATAATCAAACCGCCCTGATTATAATCGGGTGTTCGGTATTGGTTGTGGCAATATTAATTTTTTTCGGGCGTGCTATCTATAATAAAGTCCGTAAAGCTAAGCAAGCTAAAGCAGAAAATATTATTCAGAGTCCTATCGGAGAGCGATCTAATGATATCCTTGAAGATTATGCCAGGGCAAGGAGAGAGATTGAGAATATAAAAAGAAATTTAGAAAATCTTGAATCAAATATTAATATCTGTAAAAGTAAAATTAAAGAACTCCTGGTTGAAAGAAAAAAATACCCTGATAATCCTGTATCTGAAGATGCGCAGCATGTATCTTTAATTAATGATAGCCAGCGTATATTTCGGGGTTATTTGGATAATTATTTTAAAGAGCAAAAGAGACTGCGGGAAGAGTTGCTGGCTGCTCAAAATCGGCTAGAGAAAATTAAAAAGGATATGGTTGCTTTAGGGGTTAGCTTGCCACAGGACGAAATTCCTTCAAGCAAGATTGCTGATAATTATCCAGGCGAAACACAGAGAATCAATCAGGTTCAGGTTTATCAGGGTGGTTCTCAGCCTCCGCTAGTCCGTATAAGGCTCAAGGAGCGTTTGGAACGAGCCGAGGAAGACTATGTTAGAGAGAAGAAAGCGATTGAAAAAATAGAAGTAGAGATAAAAACATTGGATGCGCTTATTAACAAGCGCCAAAAGGATATTGTAAGACTTATTGCTGCTAAAAAAAGGTATGAAGAAGACGGCCGCATTGCTTATGCAAGAACCGTTGATCGTATAATTGGAAGCTGTTTGATTAATCTTTTGGATAAGCGTAAAACGCAGCAAGATTTGCTTAAAATTGCTTCAACAAAACTGCTTATAATTCAAAATCGATTGGAGAAAATCAAAAAAAATATAGCAGCCTATTCCATGGTTCCTCCAAATGCATCTAGTAATGGTCTTGAGGCTCCAGCCAACACTGATAGCATTGGGCAGGAGGATTTACTGAAGCTAAAGAACCTGGAAGCGAATATTGATGCTGATACCACGTTAGACCAGATATATACAATACTAAAAGCGTTAATGAACTATGAGTATACCTCAGATTATTATAAATCCGCCAGACAGATTATAAGGCATATCAAGCCGACTAATTTTGTAGAATTAAGGAAAATAGCCAGTACAGTTAAGCCCTTTGCTAATAATGTCTACCTACAGAAAGTTTTGGATTCGATAGCAGTAGAGCGGCCATCGGATTTACAGGTAGGTATATCACGCACTCTTGCCAGAATACACGATTGGGAAGCAAAGCTTAAGCAGGAGAATTTAACCGAAACTGATATTGCCGAATTAGTGGAGTATTGCGAAAAAATATATCATGTTTTACCATTACGCTTAACTCAGGAGACCAGCGATACTATCGGCCCAATATATAAAAATATGGAATCAGTACATAAGTTAATCCAGAGAACAATTGACCACTTGCTTGGACAAAAAATGATGGATAAGGAAAAATATGCAGGAAATGTAGAAAAGTTATTTAAATGGGGGCATTATTTCTCCGATTATATAGGCGCCTTGAGTTATTTATCAGGCTTGAATATTGCCAAAGGGTATATCGTTAATATTGAAAAAGCAAGCTCTGATAATGGCAACAAAGGAAACGGGAGAGCTAATTTTAAAATAAAATACGGCCTCTGGCATCAAATTTCCGCCGTTCCATATATTGCCGGCAACGCTAAAAAAAATCTTAATATTTTTTTAAGGCGAATTAATACTGAAGGCAATCAGCGTTCTCCGGAAGAGCACTATAAGCGCTTAAATCCTACTAGAATCGGACCGACAACTTCCTGGCTGTTGAGAAAGCCGATTACTTTATTTATAAGTTTTTTTTGGGTGGCATTTAATCTGATTGTTAATATTTCCACCGGTTTTAATTTTGGCTCAGCTTCGAGGACAATGGTAGGCTTCCTTTTGGTTCCCCTGCTTCATTACGGTTTTGCCATGATCGGAGAACATAATACGAAAAAAGATATAGTCAGATTTCACCGCAGTATTACGGTTTTGGAAAAAAAATGGAAAGCTTATCTGCCTTTAAACAATCCCGTAGTTTACCAGAAATTAAACAATAACCTGGCTAAGGAAGATTATGCTTTAGAGGGGAAAAAGGTAACAAGACAAGATGTTGAAGCGATTGCCGGGTTGGCTAAAGCTTTGGGAATAAAACCGGTTAAAATAGCAGGAGTTAAAGAAGAATTGAGTAAACTTTTTGGCCCGGGCAAGTTCAGCCAGCCGGATTTTATAATTATGCCGGAAGCCCAGATGCTTACTTTGAATTATCGAAAGATTAACGGCCCGATAAGGCTGGGGGATAGAATTTTTATGGGGGATCAATATTTTGCACAGCATAAGAATGATTTTTTAGCAATTCTAGCTGATTTTGTTCATGAACAAATGGCAGGATGGGTTGCTCAAGAAAGGCCGGACATAGATGCTGATGTTGCGCATGAATTGGCAGGTGAAGCAGGAAGAATTGTCAAGGTTAACCAAAATTCTTATCCGTCTTCGGCGGATAACACAAGGGTAAAATCACCCGGGGGGATAGATTTCCGTAATATTAATTTTGCAGTTCGTTCCTCAGGGCAAGTTATGAAAAACGATAAACAGCTTGTTTCAGATAGGTTGGGGGTTTCTGATGATTATGGCGTAGTTGAGATAAATAATTTATTAAAAGCCAGGATTATACCTAGCGTTGAGCGTTTAAAAGAATATTTGGAAAAATCCTCTAATCAAACCGATTGTTTAGAACAAGTTAATAATTGGCTGGCGGAAAGTTTCCGGCTTGAAGAAGAATATCTGACTGCTACCGATTCATCGTTAATCGCTATGCTTCAATTAGTAGCTTCAAAATCAGTGAATCAATTTAATAATCTTCCTCAACGAAATTAGGAGAATAGTTAGTATCTGTTTTTTTTGGGGGGAATTCTTTAAAGGAGGTATTTTGTGTTACTAATGAAAAACATTAAGATTTTCGTGGTAGCTATTTTTATTTTATTTTCTGTAAAAAATATTTTTGCGGAAGTAGTTACCCTTAAATCCGGCAAGGTTATGGAAGCTCAAATATTAGAAAAGAATAAAGATTACACCAGGATTAAATACAATGGCATGCCGATTTATTATGAAAATAAATATATCAAAAGCATTCAAGGTGCCTTAGAAGACAATTCTTTTCTGGCGAAAGAGGGCTCAAGCAGTATAAGTTCATATTTTGAAGGCGGATTAAAGTTAGCGGCGGAGGGGAAATTTGACGAAGCAGAGCAGGTATTTATAAAAGAATTAGCTGATCTAAATGGCGCTTTGAGTTTAATTGATGAATTAAAAAAAGGCAGTATTAACCAGGAATGTGCCACTTATCTATTTCAGGGGTATTTTTATATGGTGCAAGAGCAATACAGTAAAGCGATAGAAGCTTTAGAAAAAGCCTGGGAAGTTAATCCTAAAGATCCGGATGTAAATTATAATCTCGGTGTTTGCTATTTTTTCCTTCAGAGATATGAAAAAGCAGAAGCTTATCTTTTGGGAAGTTTAGCCGCACGGCCTGAGGATATTCAAGCCTATGGGCTTATTGCCCGGTCTTATTATAACCGGGGCCAAAATCAAAAAGCCAAAGAATGTTTAAGAATAGCAATCGAACTGCTTAAGAAAGATGGTAATGCTGGTGCTTTAGCGGAAGTTAACGATTTTTTACAAACTATACCGTAGCATTCTTGAAAAAGATGGTGTTTTTATTTTACCTAGATTTTACCTAGCCTTGAAGTGGACTTAATCATTCCCGTATATACTTTAGACATGATAAAGAAAATTAAAAAATTAGTTAAGGAAGTTATCGGCATTGTACGCAGAATCGTTGATGAAGAAGCTGAAGCCATGAATAGATTCTACGCAGAGTATGAATAAAGAGAGATTGAATGTCAAATACTAAAACGGTGGTAATTGTCGAGGATGATCGGGATATCAATGATCTTATCGCGTATAACTTGCGTAAAGAGGGGTATTATGTTGAGCAGTTTTATGATGGGTTAAGCGGACTGGAAAGGCTTAAAAGCCAAATTAGCGATATTGTTATTCTTGATATTATGCTTCCCGGAATAGATGGTTATGATATTTGTAAGGAGATCAAAGGTGATGCAGCAGGTAATCTTACCTTTATTATAGTGGTTAGCGCAAAAAGCCATGAGCAGGACAAGTTGTATGCGCATCTTTTAGGGGCTGATTGTTATTTAACTAAGCCGTTTAACCTGGCCAGTTTGATGGCGGCAGTAGGTGAGGTTAGCGTTAATTTGGATAAGCAGTATTCAGTGAGAGTTTGTTAATTTTACATAAATTTTACCTAAGCTTAATTTAGATTGAATATAAATATGGATAATATCTTAAAGATAAGTGAAGGGAGGCATAAATGAATAACTTATCGCCAATACGCAGAGATTTTTTAGCTAGTCACATACGGTCACAATTAGGAAGGTTGATGAATATTTTAAATAATATCGAAGAAGAAAGGGGAATGGATTCTGATCGTACAAATAATTCACTTAAAGAGGTTGAGTTTGGTATTCGGCAAATACGCAAATTATGTCAAGAAAATTAAAACAAAAAAGGAGGAAGTTGAAATGAAGAAGTTGATAGTAGGGAGTGTGTTTTTGTGTTTTATGCTTATGGTGTGCGGGGTGAATTTTGCTCAGGCAGGAGAAATTGATCTTTTACTGCAGAAATTGGTGGAGAAAGGTGTTTTAACTGGTTCAGAAGCTCAGCAGGTTAAGACTGAAACTCAAGAGCAGGTGAAAAAAGAAATCGCTCAGGGTAAGTTCTCATCTTTGCCGCAGTGGGTGCAGAATACAAAAATTAAAGGTGATTTCAGGTTGAGATATCAATATGATCATGCGAAAAGATTAAGCAGTACACAGGGTACAGATAAACAGCGTGCACGTATGCGTGTACGTTTAGGTGTGGAAAGTAAAATTAATGATAAATTGCTGGTCGGCATTGGTTTGGCGACTGGAATTTCATCAACTACAGATAAAGATGGCGCTCGTTCTACTAATGTGGATATGGGGTCAGGTTTTACAAAAAAGAATATAAACTTAGATTATGCCTATGCGCAATATTCTCCAACTCCTTGGGCGACAATAGTTGGCGGAAAGTTTAAGAATACGCTTTGGGAGCCGGGTGACCTTATCTGGGATACTGATATAAATCCTGAAGGCGCTAGTTTGAAATTAAGCAAAAATATTAATCCCAAAACTTCGTTATTTATGAATACAGGGATGTTGGTTGTCGAAACGGATACTGGTAGCGGAAGCCCTGCTACGATGTTTATAGTCCAACCGGGTTTTAACTATGATCTTACGCCTACAATCGGGGTAAAAGGCGCAGTTTCATATTATGATAATTTCAGCGTTAAAGGTAAAACTCTTAGTGGAACCGTTGGCACAAACTCTAAGAACGCCGCTGGCAAGTTGCTATATGATTACCAGAATATTACTCCAGCTTTACAAATAAGCTTTAAGGAGCCATTTAAGGCTATAGGCATAAGCGTTCCTTACTTAGCTTTATTTGGTGAATATGTGCAAAATATAAATTCATCGGTTAAAGATGATAATACTGGATTTATGCTTGGTTTTAAATATGGAGCTGAGAAGATTGAAAATTTCGGTGATTGGCAGTTTAGATATAATTATGCCATGCTTGGTAAGGATGCTGTTTTGGATATTTTGCCTGATTCTGACCGCTATGGTGGTAAGACTGGTATGAGGTCGCATGAAGGTATGTTTGATTTTGGTTTAGGCAAGAATACTTGGTTAGGTTTGGATTATTATTACGGATGGCAGATACCGGGAAATTTTGCCAGTACTCAGACTAAACCTGCACAGGTACTTCAGCTTGACTGGAATATGAAGTTCTAATAACGAATAATCCTGCCTGCCTGGAAACGGGCAGGCAGGATCTTATAAAGGAGGCGTGAAATGAAGTTTGCAAAGTTAATTATATTAGGGGCGTTGACATTAGGATTTGCACTTCCCTGTTATGCAGAAAAAATTGTTATGGAAGGTTCGACTACTGTGCTTCCTATTGCTCAGAGAGCAGCGGAAGTTTATATGGATAAGAATCCGGGCGCCAATATTTCTGTGCGCGGAGGAGGTTCGGGTGTGGGTATTGCTTCACTTTTAGATAAAGCTTGTGATATTGCCAATTCTTCCCGCCCAATTAAGGATACAGAATTGGACAAAGCAGTAACTAACGGGGTTGATGCTACGGCAAATATTATTGCCATGGATGGTTTGGCTGTAATTGTTAATTCCGCAAACAGCTTAGAGAAGTTAAGCAAAAAACAGATTAAAGATATTTTTACCGGAGTTATATCAAATTGGTTACAATTAGGCGGCAATGATGAGAAAATTGTTGTGGTTTCCCGTGACACTTCAAGCGGTACATTTGAAGCTTTTGCTACCTTGGTTTTAGGCGGACAAAAGGTCAGGCCTGACGCATTGATGCAGGCGTCGAATCAAGCGGTAGTTACTACTATTGGCCAGACCAAAGGGGCAATTGGGTATGTGGGATTAGGGTTTATTTCTGATGCAGTGAAGGCTTTAAAAGTTGAGGGAGTCATGCCTAGTAAAGAAACAGTTCTTTCTGGGACATATCCAATTACCAGGCCTCTTTTTATGTATACCAATGGCAAGCCCAAAGGTTTAGTTAAAGAGGTTATTGATTTTATCTTAAGTGATGAAGGGCAGAAATTAGTTGAAGAAGTTGGGTTTGTCGGGTTAAAAGAGAAAAAATAAAACGTTTATTTATAACTTTCCAAAGTGGCACGGCGATATATTGCCGTGCCACCGCGGCAATAGAATATGGGACGATTAAAAGAGAAACTTTATAAATGGGTATTTACTATCTTGGCATTTTCCTCATTTTTATTTTTAATTGGCATTGTGTTTGTATTATTTAAAGAGGGGCTGCCCATATTTTCTAAGGTCGGATTTGGTAATTTTATTTTTGGAAAAAGTTGGTATCCTACTTATAGCCCTGCAGAATTCGGAATATTTCCCTTAATTTTAGCTTCAGCCTTAGTTACTTTGGGCGCAGTAATTGTTTGTGTGCCTTTAGGCATAGGTAGTGCGCTTTTCTTAAATGAATTAGCCAGCCATAATCAGCGAGCAATTTTAAAACCGATTATTGAACTTTTAGCCAGTATCCCATCAGTTGTTTATGGCTTTTTTGGCATGGTGGTCGTAACTCCGTTTTTACAAAAAGTATTTAATTTGCCTACTGGGATGACGGCGTTGAATGCTAGTTTAATCTTAGGAGTTATGGCTACTCCTACCGTTTGTAGTTTGGCCGAAGACGCTTTAAGTTACGTTCCAAATACATTCCGCGAGGCTTCTTTTGCTTTAGGTGCAAACCGTTGGCAGACATTAACGCAGGTGATTATTCCCGCAGCAGGCTCGGGAATTTCGACCGCCATAATTCTGGGAATGAGCAGGGCAATTGGCGAAACGATGACAGTTTTAATGGTTGCCGGAGGCGCGGCAGTAATTCCCCATAGTTTCTTGGAGCCGGTAAGACCGATGACTGCGGCAATTGCAGCCGAGATGGGGGAAGCGCCAATGGGAGGGGACCATTACCATGCGCTCTTTGCCATAGCGCTGGTACTTTTTATAATCACTTTTGTTTTTAATATCATAGCCGAGTTAATCAGCCACAGGTTTAGAATAAAATTGGGGCTATCCGGATGAGACAAAATATTAGTGAAAAATTAGGTTTTTTTTGTTTGTTTTTATGTATCCTTACGACCCTGGTTTTTTTGGGTTCGATAATTTATTTCATTTTTACCCGAGGCATGGCGGTAGTTAATTGGAGTTTCTTGACTCAAGCTCCGCGCTCGTCAATGACGCAGGGAGGAGTGGCTCCGATTATTATCGGCACATTTTATCTTACTTTCGGGGCAATCTTTTTTGCGCTTCCTTTAGGGCTTGCCTGCGCGATTTATCTTTGTGAATATTCTCCCAAAAGTGTGGTAGTCAATATTATCAGGATAAGTATTAATAACCTAGCTGGAGTGCCTTCAGTGGTTTTTGGATTATTTGGTTTGGCTGTTTTTGTAAAATTTTTTGGATTCGGCGTATCAATACTCTCCGGCAGCTTGACGTTAGGAATTTTAGCTCTACCTTTGATTATTTCTTCTTCTCAGGAAGCATTGTTGGCTGTCCCACATTCCATCCGCGAGGCTTCTTTATCTTTAGGTGCTACAAAATGGGGAACGATAAAAAATATTGTTTTGCCAACCGCACTTCCGGGGATACTTACCGGAGTAATTTTGAGTATTGGCAGGGTCGCCGGCGAAACTGCCCCGATACTCTTTACTGCCTCGGCATTTTATTTGCGCGGTTATCCTAAATCGATTTTTTCAGAGGTAATGGCTCTGCCCTACCACATATATGCCTTAATGACTGAAGGCGCGCATCCGGATAAACAGAAAGCGATTGCTTATGGCTGCAGCCTGATACTTTTAGTTTTAGTTTTATTTGTTTCAGGAATTGCAATTTTCTTAAGGCAAAGACAGAGGAGTTATCATGTTTAATAAAGTAAAAATGCGGGCAGAGGATGTGAATTTTTATTACGGTAAAAACCAGGCGTTAAAGAATATTAATCTTGATATTTACGCCAACCATGTTACCGCGATGATCGGGCCTTCGGGTTGCGGAAAATCAACATTTATTAGATTATTTAACCGGATGAATGAACTCGTTCTGCATACTACTCTGAAGGGGAAAATATCTTTGGATGATTTGGATATTAACAGCCCGTTAGTTGATGCAGTGGATATCAGAAGAAGGGTAGGTATGGTTTTTCAGAAGCCGAATCCATTTCCTAAAACAATATTTGAAAATATTAGTTACGGGTTAAGAGTCAACGGAATAAACGATAAAGCATTTATTGCGCAGAAAGTCGAGGATTCCTTAAAGAAAGCAGTTATTTGGGGAGAAGTAAAGGACCGGCTTAATGATAGCGCCTTGAAACTTTCCGGCGGGCAGCAGCAGCGTTTATGTATCGCTAGATGTTTGGCGATCGAAAATGAAGTAATACTTTTTGATGAGCCATGCGCCAGCCTTGACCCCATATCAACGGCGAAGATCGAGGAGCTAATTTTAGAATTGAAAAAAAATTATTCTATTGTTATTGTTACGCATAATATGCAGCAGGCAGCGCGCATATCGGATCATACGGGATTTTTTCTTTTAGGTGAGTTAATCGAGTTCGGTAAAACTCAGGATATCTTTACCGCTCCTAAAGATAAAAAAACAGAAGCTTATATTACCGGAAGATTTGGTTAAATTAAAAAGTAGAACAATTAATTAGTGAGGTTTAATTATGGAAAGACATTTTTTTGATAGCCAGCTGGTAGATTTAAAAGGCGATATACTTTTTATGGGTGATTTGGTGGAGGAATCGATCATTGATTCAGTGGGTGCGCTTAAACAGTTGAGCCGATCAAGGGCAGAACAGGTGATTGCCAGTGATAGAATTATTGATGGGTGGGAACTTAAAATTGATGAAGAATGCCTTGAACTATTAGCTTTGAAACAGCCGATGGCCGGGGATTTAAGGTTTATTACTATGGCTATGAAGATCAGCACTGATTTGGAGAGAATGGCAGATTTAGCTGTTGATATATCCCAGAGAGTGCTGGAATTAGCGGGTAAACCTTTGCTTAAGCCTTTGGTCGATATTCCTAAATTGACTCTTCTTGCCCAGGAGATGACCCGTGATTCTTTGAAATCATTTGTTAACCGTGATGCTGAGTTAGCCAGAAAAATTATATTAGCTGATAGGCAGGCTGATGACCTGCGCGATTTAGTCCAACAAGAGTTGCTCAATGATTATATGGCAAAAGATAAAGCAACAATTTTACGGGCCATGCCGCTGCTTTTAGTTGCCCGGCATTTGGAGCGTATCTGCGACCATGCTACAAACATTGCTGAAGATGTAATTTATATGATTGAGGCAAAAGTAGTCAAGCATCATCAGGAAAATCTTGATTAGTTTAACCCTGCCTATTTTTATTTACTTCCGCAGTTAAATATCATATAATAGACAAAATCTATCCAGTTAACAATATTCACAAGGGGAAATTGGGTGCGGATATTTATTGTATTGGCTATAGTATTTTTAGGAATAGCTTCTATTGCTTATGCTTATAATGATGGCGATACCCAGGTTTGGAATACCGATGTTGAAGAATTCCAACTTAAGAAAGATTTGAAGTTTGTTTTTGAACAAGAGTTTCGTTGGGGCAGTAATGCCAGTGAGTTTTATTATCAACATTATGATGCTGGATTGATTTATGCGTTAAATAAATCCTGGGCCCTGGGTGGAGGTTATAGACAGGTAATTCAGAGAAGTAATGCAAGTAAGCCTTGGGTGACTGACAATGAGCCGTATGCCTTTATTACTTATTTTGGTGAATTAGCGGGTTTTAAGTTTGATGACCGCAATCGTTTTGAATTACAGTATTACAGCCGTAATAAGAGCAATGGAAGATATCGCAATAAACTTTCCGTTAAAGCCCCTTGGAAATTTACGAAATTAGAAATTCAGCCTTATCTATCTGATGAAATTTTTATGGCGATTGGAAACGGCCAAGGATTCAACCAGAATAGGTTATCCGGAGGTTTTGGTTTTACTTTAACTAAGAATATTAAGGCTGAGCTTTATTATATGCTTTTGACTTTAAAAAGTGGAGAGATTTGGAAAGATCATAACGTTTGGGGAAGTAAGGTCAAACTGGCATTTTAAGATTATGGGAGGGGGTAAAATGTTTAAAAAAGGTTTAATTGTTTTGGCTGTAATTTTATCTACAACTTATGCCTTCGCCGGGAAAGATAATAATTCTATCCAGATTAAAGGCTCAGATACTATGGTTAATCTGGCTCAGGCCTGGGCCGAGAAATATATGCAGGAGAACCCCGGAGATTTTGTAGCTGTAACCGGCGGCGGATCAGGAACCGGTTTCTCCAGCTTAATCAGCGCAACTTGTGATATTGCGATGAGCTCAAGGAATATTAAAGATAAAGAAATTGCTCTAGCAAAACAGAAAGGGGTTAACCCTTTTGAAATAAAAGTTGCTTTAGATGGCTTAGCAGTGATAGTCTATCCAACTAACCCGGTTAGCAAGCTTACCCTGGAACAATTAGCGGGGATTTTTACCGGGAAAATTGCGAATTGGAAAGAAGTAGGGGGCAGGGATGAAAAAATTGTTATTCTTTCGCGCGAAGTTAATTCGGGGACACATGTCTATTTTAAAGAGCATGTGTTAAGGAGAGGCAAACCTGATGGTCAAGAGGAGTTTGCCCCCGGGGCTCTTTTATTGTCTTCGTCACAGGCCATTGCCGATGAGGTTGCGGGTAATCCTTCGGCTATCGGCTATTATGGTATGGGCTATATATCTAATAAACAAAAGGCGATTAGTGTAGCTAAAGATGATAAATTAGATTATACCGATCCGTCAATTAATAATGTCCTCAGCGGTAAATATCCGATATCCCGGCCGCTTTTTATTTATACTAATGCTCAGCCGCAAGGCTTAGTTAAGAAGTTTATTGATTATTCCCTTTCTCAAGAAGGGCAGGATATTGTAATTAAAACAGATTTTGTTCCGGTAAAAAGATAATTTATGCGCAAGGTTAAGGAATTTTTTATTGAAAAGCTAATTTTGATCTGCGGGTTAGCTTCTATATTTTTTGTTATTTTAATTTTTCTATTTTTAGCTAAAGAAGGCCTGGCGGTATTTAAATCCGTTACTCCGTCTAATTTTCTTCTCGGTAAAAGTTGGTATCCAATTTCAGAACCTGCGCGGCTGGGAATATTGCCTTTAATCTGTGGGTCTCTTTTAGTAACCTTGGGGGCAGCAATTATTTCTGTACCCATCGGAGTAGCTTGTGCAGTTTATATCGCTGAGATTGCTCCTTTAAAAATTAAAGAGATCTTAAAAGCAGGAATTGAGTTATTAGCTGCTATTCCCAGTGTAGTTTTAGGATTTATCGGCATGGTAACTTTAGTCCCCTGGGTAAAATCTATATTTCATCTGCCGACAGGTTTAACTGCTTTGTCGGGCTCAATAATTTTAGCTTTTATGGCTATGCCGACAATTGTCTCCATTGCTGAAGATGCGCTTTATTCTGTGCCTAAGAGTTATAAGGAAGGGGCGTTTGCTCTTGGGGCAACACATTGGCAGACTATCTACCGGGTTTTGCTGCCAGCTGCTTCTTCAGGCATTGTTGCTGCGGTTATGCTGGGTATCGGCAGGGTAATTGGCGAGACTATGGCGGTTATGATGATTACCGGAAATGCCGCAGTTATTCCCCAAAATATCCTTGTTCCGGTGCGGACCTTAACTGCGACTATTGCTGCTGAAATGGGGGAAGCGGTTACCGGCAGCGAACATTATTTTGCGCTTTTTGCTATTGGTATAGTTTTATTTATTATGAGTTTTATTATCAATGTTACTGCGGATTTATTTTTGCATAAGAGGCGTTAATGCGTAACACGCAAAGATCACAAAAAATAGCTTTCTTTTTTCTTTTGTTGGCTACCTTGCTAATTGTTATTCCGGTGGGTTTGATTGTCGTAATTATTATCCAAAAAGGCCTGCCGGCGATTAACTGGCAATTTCTGTCGGATATTCCGCGCCAGGGTATGCGTACCGGAGGGATTTTCCCGGCGATCATCGGAACTTTCTATCTTGTTCTGGGGTCGATAGTTTTTGCTTTACCGATAGGTTTACTGGCGGCGATTTATTTAAGCGAGTACGCAAAAGATAGCCCGCTTAATCGTGTGATCAAATTGGCAATTGTGAATTTGTCCGGAGTGCCTTCGGTTGTTTATGGTTTATTCGGATTAGCGCTTTTTGTTGTTTTCTTAAAATTTGGCGCTTCAATTTTATCCGGTTCACTTACTTTAGGAATAATGATCCTTCCGATAATTATTACCACATCCCGTGAAGCATTGGAAAGTGTACCGCAGTCATTTCGCGAAGTAAGTTTATCTTTAGGTGCCAGCAAATGGCAGACGATAAGGCATATAGTTTTACCTAATGCTGTTCCTGGGATTCTCACCGGGACAATTCTTGGGCTGGGCAGGGCGGCTGGGGAGACAGCCCCAATATTGTTTACCGTTGCTGCTTTTTATTTGCCACAGCTGCCTAAATCTATTTTTGATCAGGCAATGGCTTTGCCGTATCATTTGTATGTAATTTCTACTCAAGTACCTAATGTTGATGAAAAGGTGCGTTATGGTACAGCTTTAGTTCTATTATCCTTAGTTTTGTTTATGAATTTAGTAGCTATAGTTATCCGTTACAATTTTAGAAAGAAAAAGAAATGGTAAAGTTTAGCGCTAAGAATCTAAATATTTGGTTTGGCCAGACTCATGCTTTGCGCGGGGTAAATATTGAGGTGGAGGAAAATGAAATTTTAAGTGTAATTGGCCCATCCAATAGCGGGAAGACTTCTTTTTTGCGGATGCTTAACCGTTTGAATGAGCTGCATCCGGGTTTTAAAATGAGGGGCTGGTTGGAATTTAATCAAGAGGATATTAGAAAAATAGATGTTGAGGTTTTACGTAAAAGAGTAGGTATGGTTTTTGCTTTGCCGCTGCCCTTACCTTTATCAATCTTTGAAAATGTAGCCTATGGCGTTAGAATGCACGGAGAAAAGAACCGCAATAAAATATCGGAGATTGTTGAGCGTTCGTTAAAGCAGTCATATCTTTGGGATGAAGTTAAAGATAGGCTTAGTGTTTCAGCTTTTAAGTTATCGGGCGGCCAGCAACAACGCCTTTGTATTGCCAGGACCTTGGCCGTTGAGCCGGATGTTATTTTATTTGATGAGCCTTGTTCCGGGCTTGATCCTATCTCGACTGCTAAGGTTGAAGAGGCAATGCTAAAGTTAAAAAAAGATTATACGATAGTTTTAGTGACGAATAATGTTAAGCAGGCAGCCAGGGTCGGTGACCGCACAGCTTTTTTTTTGTCAGGGGAACTGGTTGAGTTGGATAAAACAGAAAAGATTTTTACTGCACCCAGGGATCAGCGTACGGACGGCTATATCAGGGGAAAATTTGGATAATGGCAAATATCAAAGTAAACGATTTAAATTTATGGTACGGTGATTTTCAGGCGCTGATAAATGTAAATGCGCATTTTACCCAGAATAAAATTACTGCTATGATTGGCCCGTCAGGGTGCGGTAAGTCAACTTTGTTGCGCGTATTTAACCGGATGAATGATCTCATTGATGGTGTGCGCCAGAGCGGGGAAGTAATTATTGAGGGTGAGAATATTATTTCCGAGAAGACAGATTTAGTGCTCTTGCGTAAGAAAGTAGGCATGGTTTTTCAGCGCCCTAACCCTTTCCCATTATCTATTTATGAGAATATTGTTTTTGGCCAAAAGGTGCATGCTGAAGGTTTAACTAAGCTTAAGCTTGATGAAATAGTTGAAGCTAGCTTAAAATCCGTTCTTTTATGGGATGAGCTAAAAGATAAACTAAATAAGTCCGGTTTAAGTTTATCGTTAGAACAAAAACAAAGGCTTTGTATTGCCCGGTTGATTGCGGTCAGGCCTGAGATTTTATTAATGGATGAACCTTGTTCTACTCTTGACCCGCAGGCAACCAGCCGTATCGAGGAGTTGATGCGCGAATTGAAAAATAATTATACGATAATAATAGTTACGCATAATATGCAGCAGGCAGCGCGGGTTTCAGATGAAACAGGATTTATGCTTTTAGGTGAGTTGGTTGAATTTGGGAAAACTGAAAATATTTTTACCAGCCCCAAGGATAAAAGAACGGAAGATTATATTACTGGCCGATACGGTTAAGCCTTTTTGCGTAAACAGGGAGGGAAGGAGAAAATATGTTAAGGCATTTAGATGAAGAGCTGAAAGAATTGCATAAAGAGATTCTTAAGATGGCAGTCTTTGCCCAAGAGGCAATTTATAAATCTATTGAGTCATTGAAAAATCGCGACAAGAATATGGCTCAGGATGTTGTTAATAATGATAATAAGATTGATGAACTTGAGTTGTCAATTGACGAAAAATGTATTGATCTTATTGCTCGTTATCAGCCCATGGCCGGAGATTTGCGGTATATTACTACCGGAATGAAGATTAATGCCGAGTTAGAGCGTATTGCGGATATGGCAGTGGATATTTCGCAAAGATCTTTAGGCCTGATGGAAAAACCTATGCTTAAACCTTTAGTGGATATTCCTAAGCTTTCTCAGGTAGCTCAGAATATGGTGCGCGATGCTATTGATGCCTTTGTAAATAGAAATGCTAATCTGGCCCGTCAGGTGGTTTTAGCTGATTCCGAAGCTGATCATTTGCGTAATCTGGTGCAAGATGAGCTTGTTAACGAATATCTGGCGCGTGATCCGAAAACCGCCGAACGTGGAGTTGCGTTATTGCTGATCGCCCGGTATTTGGAGCGTATTTGTGATCATACTACTAATATTGCCGAAGATGTAATTTATATGGTTGAGGCAAAGGTAGTTAAGCATCATCCTGAGGGATTAAATAACTAATTTCTATATATACCCTTGACCCTCTGTACTTACTGGTATATAATCCATTCATTATTCACCTGAATAGCATAAATATATTTTTTTTAAAACATGAAGGGCAAGATTGTTTCTTGGATTAAGCAGCGAGTTAAGAATTCCCAAGCCAAAGGTATTGTTCTGGGCCTTTCCGGGGGGATAGATTCTGCGGTAGTTGCGGCTTTATGTAAAGAGGCAGTCGGTCAAAACAATCTGCTTGTACTTTTTTTACCTTGCAAGAGTAATCCTCAAGATTTAAAAGATGCAAAGTTAGTTGCCAGTCAGCTTAAACTTAAGTCAAAATTGGTTGATTTATCTTGCGTTTATAGTGATCTTTTAAAACTTTTACCCTTGTCAGGAAGTTTAGCGCGCAGTAACCTTAAGCCACGTTTGCGCATGAGCATACTTTATTATTTTGCTAATAAGTTAAATTATTTAGTCTGTGGGACAGGAAATAAATCCGAGTTGATGGTCGGGTATTTTACTAAATATGGTGATGGCGGGGTAGATATCTTGCCGATTGCTGATTTGTTTAAGCGCCAGGTGCGTAAACTTGCTCAAGAATTAGCAATACCTGAAGCTATTATTGTTAAACCTCCTACTGCCGGACTTTGGCGGGGGCAGACTGATGAGGGGGAAATGGGCATAACTTATGATGAGCTGGATGATATTTTGGATCGTTTTTGTAATAAAAATAAGCAAGTAGCCGAGAGTAGTAAAGTTAATAAGATAAAAAGAATGTATAAAAAATCCGAGCATAAGAGAGAATGCGCCAATATTTGCCGTTTATAAATGGAGGACTGGTAAAATGGACGAGATATTAGATATTTTGGAAAAAGATTGTCGGACAAGTGCAGAAGATATTGCCAAGATGACTAATCGAAAAGTTGATGAGGTAAAGAAGGCGATTAAAAAATATGAAAAAGAAGGAGCTATTCTAAAATATAAAGCAGTAATCAATAAAGATCTGGTTAGAGACAATGAGTCTGAAGTCAGGGCTTTAATTGAGGTAAATATTGTCCCGCAAAAGGATTTAGGTTTTGAAAAGATTGCTGAACGTATTTACTCGTTCCCGGAAGTAACCAGCTGTTATTTAATTAGCGGTACTTATGATTTGTTGGTTGTTATCGAAGGTAAAAATCTTCATACGGTTTCTAATTTTGTTGCCGAGAAGCTCTCTTGTTTAGAAAATGTGCGCGGGACAGCGACTCATTTTTTATTGAAAAAATACAAAGAGGATGGGGTAATTTTAAAACATAAATCGGAAAATAAAAGAATAGCGATATCCTACTAAAGGAAAAATGCGAATATCAAAAGTTGTCGAAACAATGCAGCCTTCGGGAATCCGGGCTTTTTTTGATTTAGTGCTTGGAATGAAGGATGTTATATCTTTGGGTGTTGGAGAGCCGGATTTCGTTACTCCCTGGCAAATTCGTGAAGCAGGCATCTATTCCTTGGAGCAGGGATTTACCAGCTATACTTCAAATAAAGGGCTCTATAAATTGCGGTTAGGTATCCAAAGGTATCTAAAAAATAAATATGGTTTAGATTATTGCCCGGATGAAGAGATATTAATTACAGTTGGCGTCAGTGAAGGCTTGGATCTTGTTTTGCGTTCAATAATTAATCCCGGCGATAAAATATTAATTCCTCAGCCTAGTTATGTTTCATACGGACCGGTGACTGAACTTGCCGGGGGCGTGCCTGTTTATATTGATACCTCAAAGAATGATTTTAAGATTACTCCTAAACTTTTAGAAAAACATATTGATAAGAAAACGAAAGGTATTGTTTTAAATTATCCAACAAATCCCACCGGTGTTTCGTACCGTAAGAAGGAGTTAGAGGAAATAAATAAGGTTTTAATAAAAAATAAAGTACTCTGTATTAGTGATGAGGTTTATGCTGATCTAACCTATGATTTTGAACATGTTGCTTTTCCCTCATTACCGAAGGCAAAAAGTAATACAGTTTATTTTAATGGGTTTTCTAAATCTTATGCGATGACTGGTTGGCGGATAGGTTTTGCCTGCGGGCCGAAGGAAATTATCGCCGCCATGAATAAAATCCACCAATATACGATTATGTGCGTGCCAATTACCAGCCAAATGGCAGCTTCTGAGGCCTTGGTCAGCGGTAAACGGTCAGTTGAAGAGATGAAACGTGAGTATAACAGAAGAAGAGAGTTCATGGTTACAGAATTAAATTCTTTAGGCCTTAAATGTTTTCGTCCGCAGGGGGCTTTTTATGTTTTTCCTTCGATAAAAAATACCGGATTAAGTTCCATGGATTTTTCGCGTAAATTATTAGAAGAAGAGAAGGTTGCGGTTGTGCCGGGGACAGCTTTTGGCGCAGGTGCTGAAGGTTATATCCGGATGTCGTATGCCTCCAGTTTAGATAATTTAAAAGAAGCTTTAGTCAGAATAAAACGTTTCTTAAGAAAGAGAGAAAATAATGCCGGCTAAAAAGAAAGATAATTTTCAGATTTATGTTAAGCAGATTGAAGCTATCTCCAAGGTTGCTAATTTAATTACTTCCGGTATGTATCTTGAAGAATTGTTGCGTTTGGTGGTCAGCGTTACTGCTGAGATTATGAATTCTAAAATTTCTTCTTTGATGTTATTTGATCCGGATAAAAAAGAATTGGTAGTTAAAGCTACGCAATCGATATCTGAGGCATATAATAAAAAGCCGAATATTCGTTTAGGAGAAGGCATAGCCGGGGTAGCGGCTAGAGATAATAAGTTGATCTGTATTTTGGATATTAAAGAAGACGTACGTTATCTGAACCAGGATGTGGCTAAAAAAGAAGGTTTATGTTCTTTGGCTTGTGTGCCTTTGGCGGTTAAAGGGAGAGTTATCGGAGTACTTAACTGTTATACTTCTAAAAAACATAAATTTTCTAAACACGAGCTAGATCTTTTGACTGCTTTGGCTAACCAGGCGGCTATTGCTATTGAAAATGCCGAGTTGGATTTACGGGTTCGTTCAGCCGAAGAAGCTCTAACTATTCGTAAGTTAGTCGAGCGGGCAAAGGATATTCTTTCCCAAGAAGCTAATATTCCATCTTCCGAGGCCTACCGATTGATTCAGAAGCAGAGCATGGACATGCGTAAGTCGATGCGTGAGGTGGCTGAGGCGATTATTTTAGCCAAAGATATCAGAAATAGGAAATGAATTTGTGGGTTGGTTTTTTCTTGACACTAGCATAAAACATGGTATACTTTAAATAGATTACAGCGTTGTATTAAAAGACATAGAAGTCTTCTGGAGAAGTTTCCCGGAAGGCTTTTTTTTCGCCACAAGGCGTGGCGAATCCGCCAAGGAGTATGGCGGAATTTGTAAGCGGACTAAGGCGTCCTTTACCCAAAAAAAGGGTAGGGACGTTTTTGTTTTTATCAGGAGTAAAACATGATTTTTGAGGAGTTACACCGTAAACTATCACCGACAATTAAACGGATAGCCTATAAATTAAATGGCCATTACCGTTCGTTTAATCATGATGATTTATACCAGGAAGCAGTTATTCATCTCTGGGTTGATTTTTCAAAAGGTAAGTTAAGTGATAAAACAGATAGCTATATTTTGCAGGGTTGTTATTTTTACTTAAAGAACTATATCCGGAAAGTCAATGAGCGTTCCAATGTTACGAGTATTGATGCTGTTTTAAGCGCCAATGATGATGCCACTGTGGAAGATATTTTGGGTAAGTTTTGGTCTTGCCAGGATTGTCGGGATGATCTGCATAATAAGTTCTTAGCTCAAAGTATTCAAAATAATGGTTTTAGTCCAAGAGAAAAAAAGCTGTTAGTGTATTCGAGCCAAGGTTTAACTACCCGGGATATCGGTCGGCGCATGGGGGTTTCTCATGTTAGTGTGGTTAAGTTAATGCAGAAGGTCAGGGTTAAGGCAAAAAGGCATTTAGATATTATTTAGTTACCAAATCCTATTTTTCTTTACTTGTAGTTAAGCAAGGCACATTGAAGTGTAAGATTTAAACAAAAGCGTTCTAGAGATAGAGCGCTTTTTTTTGTCTCCGAAAACTACATACAGGTTTTTCTTGAAACTTTACTAAAGATGTTGCGGCAATACTTGCTTATGATATTTATAATAATCGTGATCTAGTTGATATAGTAGCATGGCAACCGGATGCTAATTTTTAATAAAGGAGGAGTAAAATGAATTCAGGCGATATAGCATGGGTTTTAATTTCATCAGCGCTTGTCTTGCTGATGACTCCGGGTTTAGCTTTTTTCTACGGAGGAATGGTCAGGCGCAAAAACGTATTAAGTGTTCTGATGCAGTGTTTTATTATCATGTGTGTTTTAAGTATTTGGTGGGTTCTGGTTGGTTATAGTTTGTCATTCGCCCCGTCAAAGGGATTCTGGGGGGGTCTGCAGTGGTTGGGTTTAAACAAAGTAGGGTTAGAGCCTTATGCAGACTATGCGGGAACAATTCCGCATCAGGCATTTATGATTTTTCAAGGTATGTTTGCTGTTATTACTCCGGCTTTAATTATCGGTGCTTTTGCTGAGAGAATGAAGTTTTCAGCATTTTTGATTTTTACTTTATTTTGGTCGACTTTTGTTTATGCTCCTTTGTGCCATTGGGTTTGGGGATCCGGCGGTTGGTTAAGGAGTATGGGTGCATTGGATTTTGCTGGAGGCACGGTTGTACATATTAATGCCGGTATTGCTGCTTTGGTTACGGCGATAGTGTTAGGTAAACGAAATAATTTAGAAAAAAATGTCCCTACGCCGCATAATATGCCTTTTGTAGTTTTAGGCACAGCTTTGTTATGGGTTGGATGGTTTGGATTTAACGCCGGCAGTGCTTTAGCTGCAAATGGATTGGCAGTAAACGCTTTTGTGGTTACGAATACTGCTGCAGCTGCAGCTGGTTTAAGCTGGGCTTTGATTGAATGGTTCCGTAATGGTAAACCGACAATCTTTGGCGTTTGTTCCGGAGCAGTTGCCGGTTTAGTTGCAATTACTCCTGCGGCAGGTTTTGTCAGTGTGGTTCCCGCAATTGTTATTGGTTTATTAGTCAGCGTATTTTGTTTTATTGCTGTAACTGTAATTAAACCGTTGTTTGGTTATGATGATTCTTTGGATGCCTTCGGAGTGCATTGTGTCGGCGGTATCTGGGGTGCGTTAGCTACTGGTTTATTTGCTTCAAAGTTAGTTAATCCTGCCGGATCGGACGGACTATTTTTTGGTAACCCGAAACAGCTTTTAATCCAACTGCTTACTGTATTAGTTACAATTGTGTATACGGGTGTAGTTACATTTGTAATTTATAAGTTGGTAAATATGTTTATGGGAGCCAGAGTGGATGAAAAAACGGAAGCTATGGGCTTGGATTTAACTCAGCATCATGAACGGGCCTATACTATATTAGAATAGGGGGGGGTGGATCATGAAATTAGTTATTGCGATAATTCAACCGTATAGATTAGAGGATGTGAAAGAAGAACTTTATAAAGCCGGGGTAGATTTGATTACGGTTAGTGAAGTCCTTGGCCATGGACGGCAAAAAGGCGTTACTGAGGTTTACCGTGGGGCCAAGGAAACCGGTAATCTTCTACGTAAGGTGCGTTTAGAAATTGCTGTTAACGATAATTACCTGGAGTTGACTATAAAAGCGATTATCAAAGGTGCCAAAACCGGCGAGACCGGGGATGGAAAAATATTTGTCTTGGATTTAAAAGAGTGTGTACGCATCAGGACAGAAGAATCTGGTGCAATAGCAATAGGGTAAGGAAACAGGTTACCAAAGACTTGATTTTTTTACTTGTAATTAGAGAACAGAGGCGTTCTTAAGTTAAAAGAATGCCTCTGTTGTTTTTTTCTTGGCTTGTGATAGAATATATTAATCAGTTAGCATACTATACTTATAAAAGTACCCAATGCTAAGTAGCCATCCGGAGTTTGGTCGGTGTTCTCCACTGGGGAATTGCATTGGTGTGTGCTAGGCAGCGCAAATTGCGCGGGTGTGCCCTTGGAGGGTCAGGAGGAAGAGATGAGTATACGACAAAAAGTTTTATTCAAAGTTCAGAGCGTGGAATTAGATAAGATTGATGCGCCAAAGAAGGTTTCTACATACTTTGGTGAAAATACTTTTAGCATGGAGGCCATGCAAAAGCATGTTACTAAAATTACTTTTGAAGCGTTTAAAACATGGATCGCTGAAGGCAAAACCATATCTTTAGTACAAGCAGATGAGATTGCCAATGCCATGAAAGATTGGGCGATTGCCAAAGGTGCAACCTATTATACTCATTGGTTTCAGCCGATGACTGGGCTTACCGCAGAAAAGCATGATAGTTTTATCTCGATTGCCGGACCGGGCAAAGTAATTGAAAAATTTTCTGG
>Ga0172381_10001125_pt1 | contig 32592 bp, 24 predicted proteins | sample Leawel6488metaG_FD_119754 | JGI IMG/M metagenome (GOLD analysis project Ga0172381, IMG submission 119754) | Leachate microbial communities from a municipal landfill in Southern Ontario, Canada - Leachate well 64-88 metaG | ecosystem: Engineered > Solid waste > Landfill > Unclassified | place... | reverse complement strand
CCTGGGATAATACCGCAAAAATTTGGGAAAATTATTTTGACACCATGGAATTAACTGGATTACAAGGAAAATGGGATTCGCCACCGCGAACCTATCCAATTCCCGACAAAATGCCGCAAAACCAATCGGTTGAAGACTTTGTGACATGGCTGTATAATGAAGTGTCGCACCAGCCAGAACGACGGCATAGTTATAGGGCATATAAAATATGTTCGGACCTAACATTTGGGCTGGCCCATGATGGGGGTGGCACACGTCAAATTAACCGCGAAATGATATTTAATTTATATCGAAATATGGCACGGAATAGAAACGATTGGGAAGCCGTAAGATGCGGAATGGTAAAACTTGAGCCAGAAGATTATTTATTAAATGCCAATGTACATGAGCGTGCGGTTAAATTAAAACCAGGGGATATTATCCGATGAATATTTTATTTGTAGGTCCATATCGACAAGAAGATGGATGGGGACAAGCGGCCCGCAATTTAATTTCTTCCTTATTAACAACCGAACACGATATTACCCTTCGCCCTTTATATTTGGCAAACACCAAATTATTTAATAGTGAAGTATATGATAAATTAGAAAAGAAATCGGGCAAATTTGATATTATTATTCAAAATTGTCTTCCCGAACAGTTTTCATATACCTATGGAGCCAAAAATATTGGATTTATTTGTGTTGAAACTAATAACTTAGAACATACACCATGGATTAGTCATTGTAATTTAATGGATGAAATATGGGTCCATAGTTATTGTGAAAAAAGAACATTGGAATATTCTGGAGTAAAAATCCCAATTAAAATTATTGGTGGATCGGTAAATATACAAAAATTTCAAAACACACCACCGAAAATGTATAAAGAAGATTTTATTTTCTATTTTATAGGGAACGGGGAACGAAAAAATCTAAAAGCTCTTATTACGGCGTTTCACCTTGAATTTCGGCGAAACGAACCTGTTGAACTTGTTATTAAAACATCAGGGAATGAACAGGAAATAATTCAATATATTCAAGGAATTAAACAGGAATTAGGATTATATCCAAATTTTGAGCAATATAAACAAGAACAAATTATAACAAAATATTTAACAGAAGAAGAGTTAGTTCAATTACATATTAATGGGGATTGTTTCGTTATGCCCTCCAGGGGCGAGGCATGGTGTATTCCCGCTTTAGATGCAATGGGATTTAGGAATATTCCTATTGTAACCGAAAATACTGGAATGGAAGATTTTGTTAAAAATAATATTAATGGATATACAATTCCAGGGCACGAAATCCCAGTTTTATGTAGTCAACGACCTATTCCATATTTATACACCGCAAACGAAACATGGATGGACCCTGATATAGAATCTTTAATATGTACAATGCGTAAGGTCTATCAGGATAAAAAAAATAATTCTGTGCATTACCTAAAAATGGTGCAAGAATGTAAAAAAACCGCCCAATATTATTCCTTTGAAAACGTAGGGAAAAGATTAAATGCCATCATTTATTCATAATGTAGTAGAAAATGCAATTCTGGACGAAAAAAAGAAAAATATTTTAATCGCCCCATACAATGGCGTGTTTGAATATCTCCTAAGTAAGTATATTCCACATAATTTTTATTATTTAGGAGGTATGCAATATATAAATGAATTACCAATTACCCAAAATGTGATTTCGTCCAATCCCAATGAATGGCCTTTATTTTTTGACGCCGACCTAATTATTTGTAATCATATTGAGGGCCAACTACAAATTTGCCAGCAATTATCACAAATATTACACATTCCACTTTTAATAATTCATCATGGGCTACCTAGTAAATTTGTAAAAAATCAGGACAAAATTGTTTTATTTGATACAAATCGGAAAAATACAAGGGTGGTTTTGGATAGTGAAATAAACAAGGCGTGGTTTGCCGAATTTAATATTATACCCGATTTGATTGATAAATTTGACGATTATCCATTAACAGATGGGATTCTAGCAATTGCGGGCAATTATGACAATAATATTATTGGATTTATTAAACAAATAGAACAGGGAATACAAAGACCAATAAATATTGTAAAACCAAAGACATATGATGAGGCAATTAATGTTATTAAAAATTGCAGCACATATTTATCATTTGACAATGGGTTAGATAGAAATGGATTTATGTTATCGGCAATGGCCCTGGAACGTCGTGTAATTACAACGCCATCGCCATTAAACACGACCGTCATTCAAAATCAATACAATGGGTATATTGCGGATAATCCCTATTCATTTGTGAAAATTATAAAGGAAAATGTTAATTTTACCGTACTAAATAACGCCAAAATAACGGCTGGGCAATTTGAGACGGGATTTGATAATTCATGGGCACAATTAATTGAACAAACTTTGCACAAGGCTTTCAGGATTTAAAAAATGAAAATTAAGATATCAACACAAATTTTACCAGAAAATAAAAATATCGATTATACATCAATGTATATTGGGAATGTGCATATTTTAGAGGACGAATCTTGTGAAGAAATTATCTTGGACGATTGCCTAGATTACATTCCTGATCGCGATGAACAATTAAATATTTGCCTTAAAAAATTGTCTCCAGGCGGAAAACTCTCAATGTATGGGCTTGATTTATTTGAGCTTGCCCGCACAATTCATGTTGGACAAACAAGTGTTGCTGCGGCCAATTCAATGCTTTATAACAAAAAACAGTCATTGGACACTCTTTTTAGAATTATAACTTCTTTTAGAAATGCCCGATTAAATATAATTACCAAGAGATTAGATGGTCTTGTTTATAAAATAGAGGTAGTTAAATGAATAAACCTATTGTTATAAATAAAACACACACCTCATGTCAAGACTGTATTTTTGCTGATTATTACAAACACACACAAGAGGGTTGTTTTATTGGTGCATTAACAAATTTACGCAATTATGGATATGAAATTATAGACGCGGTAAATGGTGAAATTGAAAATGGGCAAATTATACCAGGAACAGAAAACGAATTTTTTATTATAAATAATACTATCTGTACAAAAAAACGAACAAAAGATTGGGAATTTGCCAACTATTTAATGGGAGAACAATTTAGGGCGGTTGATAAAGAAATAGAATTAAAATATACCGCAATAATATTCGAGGATAATAATCCATTTGGGGTAGCCCAAACTGTACAATCTTTACTTGAACAATCCCCCGCCCCACTAAAAATTATTGTTATTCGCCCTTATGATTCAGGGACTGGGGCATTGGGATATATTGGACTATTTAATGATGAAAATATCTCATGGAAGGTACAAAATTTTCAAGAGGAATATACCAAAGAAGAAATAGCCGACATGGTAATATTTCATGTTAAAACGCCGATTTATGCCATTTTTCATGCTGGATTTACCCCCCCAAGAAATATGTTTTCAGACCTGAATTGTGGGGTAAACGAAACGTTTTTTAATTTTATTCTTCTTAGCCCGAATTCTAAGGGGAATGGAGAGGTTGGTATGGCAGCCGCATATATGGCCTTTAACGGGAATATGAACAAAAGTTTTGAACAAAAAATAAAAGAAAGTAATCCACAATGTCTTTACCAAACATCGAAAATAATCAAAGACTTCCCCGAATAATTATCGCCCATTATGATGATCTTGGATTTACACCTGGGCAAAATATTATAGTTAAAACAATTCCGCAAAATGCCTCGCCAGCAATTGCGTTTAACGAAATTATACAGAAAGAAAGGGCGGATATATATTTGTTTATTCCGCCAAAATGGACGGTAGAATTGGCGGCTATAGAAAAGGCGATAAAAATACTAATTGATAACCAACATATAAATTATGTTTATTTTGATTACAATGAGCAATATTTACCATCTTTGCTTTTGCCAAACCAACATTCAATAAGACAAATACCTATATTTATTAAAAATATTCCTGCATTATTTAATCCAGCCCTACAATATTTATATATGCACGAAATATTCGGAAAACTCTATCAAACAAGCCTTGGGGTTCATATAGCTGAGCCATTAACAAAAACAGCCCAAGAATTAACCCAACAACAAATTCAAAAGGATTTAAGCATTATCCATGAGTCGGGCAATTAGAAATATATTTAAACTTAAAAAAAGTGGATTTGAACAATTTGTTATTGTTATACTTAGTGCTGGTGATAATCCCAAAATGAAAATTTATGGGGCGAGATCGTATTTTAAATTGCCGAACGGGCAGACAATTTTAGAAAGACAAGTAGATTTACTTAAAAAACAATACCCTGAAACTCCAATCGTGGTTGTTCATGGGTATGAATCTAGAACGGCCATTGATAGTGCCCCGCCAGGAATTGTCAATGTTATCAATGACGAATATAATAAATATGGAATTGCAAAAACAATACAAATTGGACTACGAACGATAAAACATACGGCCGCCCTACTAATTTACGGTGATGAGGTATTTAATACATCGGCCATTAAGATTCCAGATGAAAATAAATCTTCACTATGTCTTTGTAATAAGTCTAAAAATGGAGAGATTGGGGCAATTATAAATAATGGGCAGGTTGCCCAACTTATGTATGATATGCCTAAAAAATGGGCAGGTATTTCCTATTTTACGAACAATGAGCTTAATATATTGAATAGAATTATTACAAATCAAGAGAGTGAAAAATTGATTGGGTTCGAGCTAATAAATAGCATTATTGACAAGGGTGGAAGATTTATAGAACATAGCAATAGATTTATTATGTGCGAAGATATAGATGCCGCAAATGATATTAAAAAATTAGAAGGACAACTATAATGAATATATTTTTAGATGTGGTTAAGGATATAAGGTTTGCCCATTTATGCAATACAATTACCCAAATAGAGGGTTTGGGCTATTATATTCGGCATCCACAACAACCTTTTTTGTCGGCCATAACCCAAATTAAACCCGATCTAATCTTCATAGAAACGGCCGATGTAACAAAGTCAAAAATAGAGATTGCCCAAAAATATGATATTAAAATGATCTGTTTTGGCCACGAGACATATTTGACTAAAGATTTTGTGCGATTTGACTATCAAGAGGCGACCAACATTCTAAAACCCGCCAATATTGAGGTTTCACCATTTGATATTTTGCTTTCACTTGAAAAAATTTCGGCAAATATACTTTCGTTTTTAAGAGATAATAATTTATCATTCAAAATAATAGGAAAAGAACATATTGATGCCCCAGAATACGTTGGAAATCCAAATATATTAAGTTTGGCGGCATTATATCCGTTGTGTAAAATTGTTCTTACCAATGATAATTTGAACGACGTGGCCATAAACAATGGATTTGCTTTGTGCGGGGTTGAAAATAAATACTATCCACATTATAATAACGATGAAGAGTTGGCATCGGCCATAACGCTTTATCTAAAAAATGAAACACTAAGACTTGGTAAAATTAAAGATGCCAGAAAATTGGCCATTCAAAATACCTATTTTCACGTATTATCTAATATTTTCATGCAATTAAACCTCCCTAAAGAATCAGAAATATGCCTGCAAGCGATATCAAAAGTTTTGGCGTCTTAATAGACGGGCTAAATAATAATCAGTTGACACATACTTTGTTATTTAATCTTAATAAAATTATTCAGACAAGTTCTAATTATTCACCCACTATATTTTATCAATTAATTGGACAATCTTCAATGCCGTCAATGGCCGCGAAAATCCACTATTGCAATGCCTGGAATTATCCGCACACACTTATTGCTACAAATTTAAACACCGCGTCAATATTACTAAATTGTATACGCCCTAAAAAACGATTGTTTTATATACACGATCCAGAATGGGTTTTCCTTCATTGTCCTCCGTTTGAATTGGTGAATAATATTTATAATAACCCAAAAATCCAGCTAATTGCACGTAGCAAATCTCATTTCGATCTTATAAAACGTGTATGGAAAGAGCCAATTGGCATTGTTGAAAATTTTAATATTGAACAATTATTGGAATATGTCTAATGAAAATGTATATACATCAACGTGAAATTACAGTTCCGTATATTACAGATATAAATATATACAACAAGAATTGTGTAATGGTAGATATACCAGATGAAATGGCGAAAAAAGCATTTGATACAGGAAATATGTTTATATCATATTGTGCTTTATTCGATCAATTATACTATAAAATGATGTCTGGTGTAATTGTAGACAAAAACAAAGCCGAAAGTATATATGTAAAAGATTTTACTATTACTTTTGAACCAACCTTAGAAGATATCCCAATTGGAACAAAAGTTGTATTAAAATATGTTAATAATAAATGGGTATTGTCTGAATGAGAAAAAAAGGATGATAATGAAAATTGTTTTATTAAATGTATAAAAGATTACCAAGAAATATCAAAGATGTTGATTTTGTAATAATGGATTACCAAAAGAAGATATTAGAAGAATTAGAAAACGAACATATTATTTTAAAAAATATTTATTCAACAAATATAAGTAGTCCAAATATATACTTGATACTCTCACAGATGACAGGAAATACCAATGGAAAAAATTCAAATTGATCCGCGTTTAGAAGAGTGTGAAATTCAAGAAGACGTTGGTGAAGAACAAGTGGTTGAAACACCTACAATGACATCCCCAGAATGGGATGGTTATGTATTATCGCATTTTACCCCAGAAGAATTAATTGATGGACATCCTACGGTTGGTGGACTAAGACGTGTGGCCGAATATTTATTGGGCGAAATTGTTTCGGGTATTTCAGATGTTGTTCAGGTTCCCGTTAATCCAGATAATCGTGCTACAGTTATTCACACAATTACTTTTGAAAGTGGAAAACGATTTAGTGGGGCGGCTGATTCATATTGGGGTAATACCGACAAGCCATACGGACTATTCCCAATCGCCATTGCTGAAACACGGGCTGAGGCACGGGCTTTGCGGAGGGCACTAAAATTGAAAAATATTGTAAGTTCGGACGAATTGGTAAAAAATACCGATGAAAAGGCCCAAGATGTTGATACCCCAATCGAACCAATTAATGATACACAAATTAACTGTGTTAATGTTTTGTGTGGGCGAAACAATATAAACGTACAAAAAGTAGTCCAAAAACACTTTGATAATATAAATAATATTCGGAATTTAAATCGCGAACAAGGAGCATCGTTAATTCAAACATTATCAGGACTACAACAAGATAGAACAAAAATTACCGATGACATAATGGGATTTAATATAGATTGGAAGGTTAATTTTTCTTAATTTTTTATCACAGAAAGGTTTTTATGAAAGCTACATTTTACGCAACAGACAATTTAAAGTTTGAGGTTGAGGGTAAAGAACAAGTTGATATTTTTGAACAAATCGCCTCTATTCAAGAAGTTTTTGCACACACAACTTGTGGGGCTTGTGGTGCCGAGGCAATTTTTAGAGTTCGTGAAGACAAGGAAGAAAATAAGTATTATGAAATGTATTGCCCTGAATGTCGTGCTAAATTAGCATTTGGGCAAAATAAAAAAGGGGGAACTATTTATCCAAAACGCAAGGATAAAGAGGGAAATTATATTAAAAATAATGGGTGGGAAAAGTGGGAATCAAAACCAGCCACCTAAAATAATTCCTAACTATCTTTTCTATAATCCGCTGAGGCAAATCCTTGGCGGATTTTTTTATAAAGGGGAAAAATGAGTTTAGATAAACGCCGCGATAATCGTACTAGAGCCGAATTCAAAAATGATATGATAAAAGCCGCACAGAAAGAGGCAAAATGGATGGAAATTTTGTGCGGCCAACTCAAAAGAAATAAACGCGAGTTCATACTAAAAGATACGGGTGTTGATAATACAGGCAAACTAATAGAGGGGACATTGTCAAAAAATACTCCAGACTTTTATTTAGAGAATAATAATAGAGGCGGTCAATATATTGAGGTTAAAACAGCCCCCGAGTTTTGCGATGGCAAGTTTTTCACCTTTAAGGTTTCGTCGCTCAAAATGTGTATTTCCCACGGATCGTGGATATTTTTGCCCCGCCGCCCACACTTTTATTTAATTCAATGTCCCGCTATGGAAAAAATGCTTGAATATTCGCCCCGCATTTACCCAGGTTTTTCGCCCAATGATCCCGCCATTCGTATTTATCACAAAAACTTTTCTTCCTTATTAAATGATCGGCTTATTACACAACATAATTGGGATGGCGTATCACGTAAAATAATTGATAGGGACGCGGAAAAATTCAGACTTTTTTAACTTTTGCCCACACGATTACATCCACATCCGCCCCCGCCATTTGATTGTAGTTGTGCTTGGGTTGGTGCGACTATATTATTTTCTGCCTCAATCCGTGCAAGTTCTATTTCCTGCTCCGTTGGCGGTTGGGGCAGTTGATTTTCGGCCAATGGTTGCCCCTTTGGTTGTTCAATAACGGCAGGTGTAAACCCATCTTCCTCCACCCATTGAGGCGGATTGGCTGGGCACCGCGTTGTCGCCCACGCAATTTTATTTAGATATTTTCGCTGATTAATATAACATCCACATATTTTGCACGCATACCCATTATACATATTGCACTTTTTACAATATTCGTTGAAAATTAAATCAATTTTCTCTTGTATGCGAAGTGGACGCCCAGCAAGATTCCAGTGAATATAAGCATCGGCATAAGATTTCATACGGGTCCAAGATGAAGGCATTTGAGTTTGTTTATTTGTATTAGAATTTTTGATTATTGGAATTTCTACAGCATTAACAATATTTTTTATTCCACATTCTATAATAGGCGGATTTTTTGCCCCAAGTTTATTAATCCATTTGCATCCACAAATTTCACAAATATAAACATTATCATCACATTGTTTAAATTTACATGGTTTCATAATAGGCCGTTGTTATACAATTTGGTGAAATAGTTAATTTCATAAAATAAGATTGGTCTATATCTTCTATTTTTAATCCACCACTAAAACGAGAATAATTTCCAGGATAATTTGTAGGCCATGAATAATATCCGACATATATGTCAAATGGTTCATCTAATGAATCAATTAAATATGAACCAGTCCCAGGTATAATATTAGTATTAATTCCATATATTGGATACAATTGTTGATTTTGATAAAGAAAATTCATTGGATAAATATTCATTGGATAAATTGGTGGACGATAATATATCTTGGCGGAACTTAATAAATTAGAATTATAATAATAACCCTTTGGATTAAATGCTAAATTACTATCAGAAACATTTGTCATAAGATTTACAATAGAAAAATTTGTCATATCATAAGAATTATTTTCATATGAATTTAATTTTATATAATAATTTGAATTTCCAGAAATAATTGTTTTTCCTAATAATTCACACACCCCACTTATATTTTGATAAATTCCATATAAATTTCCATCCACTGAATTTCCCGTATTTGGATAATTAATTACTTTTCCTTGCATCCATGAATTATAAATATATTTGCTTGCCACGCCCACGGATTTTAATTCATATGGGGTTGGTGGACAACAAAAAATTTGGGTTATACCACTTGGCCTAAAAAATCCATCTAAATAAGTATTTATATCTGATAATGGATAAAGTCTTGCCCATCCACCTGGTTGCGATAATATAACGGGGGCCTGATTCGCTTGTGTATCAACAATTGTTTCGCCTATGAACCCATTTCTTTCTATCACTAAATTAGGAGTGAAATCATAACAGGCATATGCCTGATTTGGAATTTGTGAAAATAAAACGTCGCAATCACTAATATAACCAATTGGTCTTGTGGCAGTATTAGATACCACTAAAGAATAACTTGACCCATTATATAAAAAATCTCTTTCGTACACACATCCTGTATCGCTACCCTGCCCCAACCATTCCGTAACACCACTATTATATGGAATATAATTTAATGTAGTCCCGCCGAATGAAGAAAAATTTATTGGAGAATCAAACGCATCGCTTAGGTATCTTCCAAAATAAAACCTATATTTCCCATTACTATCTTTGACAATATCCATATCGTTCCATAACGAAACTTGATAATATGGGCTTTGCCCTTTTGGATTTGGATATTTATGTGTTATTGGAATATCATTACATAATCCATTTAAAACATTTTCATAGTACGCATAAACAGTTGGAATACCAGTTGTAAAAATAGGTGGTGGTTGAATACCTGTTCTAAGAAAATGGATATTTCTAAGCCCCTGAAATGACCCGACAAGATTTGGAAGGTTGCATAGTCCGCCCGCATGATATGGTAATATATATTTTGGTGACGCCCCACTAAACGTGTATATTTTCGTACACATATTATTAGGATCATAAGAAATTAGTGCTTTAGTCCCATCTTGGAAAATTTTTATTTTATCGCCACTGGCATTTTGGGCCATTGCATTATTATGAAATAAGAATAATTCTTCATTTTTAAATGTATATAAACTGGGAACATATCCTTTGTAAAATTTTGCAAAATAAGGTTTTCCAATATATCCGCTAATACCACTTGACATTAAACTTAAATCATATGTTGCATTTTCAAATCCAATGTAAGGTTTTGATAATGGATTGTATGGATTTCTATAATTTGTGCAAGTAATAAAACATCCAGATAATCCACTTATGTAAATTGATTCAATGGTATACGCCTTATTTCCAGATAATACAAACCTAGTGTTATCGACAATAGGATTTGCTGTTCCAATAACTATATCTTGCCCCCAAATATTATTATTAGAATTAAAATAACTAATTGATGGATAATTGGGATTGTTTGTATTATATGCAAAATTATTATAATTTCCAGGATAAATTGAAGAAGCAATTATATTTTTGCCGCCCCCAGTATTAACAATATAACTATTATTTATTCCTGTCGTATAATTATACGAAGCAACAATTTGCCCAGTTAATTGTGAAATATTTGGTGATAAATCTACATCTCCAATACTATCTTTTAAACTATTGTCATAATTAAAAAGTGATAATGAATTTAATTTAATAAATGGATGGCCAATGAAGTATGTGGAATATGGATTATTTTTAAATCCTACATAATATCCTGATTGATCAGAATTGTAGAAAGAATAGGAACTTTGAGATAAAAATAAATTTCCGATATATTCATCCATTAAATCTTCGCTATACAACATTGATCCTACATTTTTTTTCTCTGTAATATCATAATACCCATTTCCGTTTTCAATAATAGTTAATCCATTTCGTCCAGTTACTTGAACATATAAACAACATGGCTGTGGCTGCTCAAGTAAAAAACATTCCGGATTACAAGAAATATTGAAATTTGTAAATCCATTCGGAATTCCTCCGTCCGAACATTCAATGGCAAATTTATTTCGATTATTTTCAAAAACAGATACATCTTCATTAAAATATAAAAAATTACTATCAGGAAAAGTGTTGCAGTCACTTAAATCCATACTAAATGTACCTGGGTATAAATATACCCCGCTTCCATCGTAAACAACATTTATTTTCGTTAGAAATCCAGGAAGATTATTTTTTGAAACTAGTGTTGTGTTATCTTTTAAAATTTTACAATTTGTAATTGGAGATTTTGTTGTACCACCACCAGATAAATATTCTGTAGTAAAACTAAATGTATTTTCCATACAATATCTACCATTTGGGCCAAAGTATAATCTATATGCAGCATTATTACCATTCCATGTTGGATACGGAGTATAAGATATAATATAATTGGAGGCCGAAGAAAACGATGAATTATTATATATTAGTTTGCCCGTTCCAATACATGCCGACGTACTTTCGTTAGAAATACATGGTCGTCCAACAATAAACGCCCCGCTTTCAACAGTCCAATTATCAAAATATGTATTTTTTATATCGTATCTATATATTGGATTAATAAGATTATTATCTAATATAATACTTTTTTTATCATTAAAAGAAACTAAATAACTATTATTATCTATATCGATTTGCCTACCATTTAAAGATGGAAGTATTCCACTGTATGGTTTAGTTTTATATACAAGATTGTCACCGCTATGAATACATACCCCAGTTTGATGATATGGTGTTTTTTGTTGATTATAAATTGTATATGGAAATAAAATTCCATGATTTAAAATAATTGATTTTGTATATCCGGTTAAAAATTGATTATAATAATCCGTACTAAATCCAGATACAATAGCAGACCCATAATAAGAAATTCCAGTATATCTATGTAAATCACTCGTTTCATATATTCTAGGAAAATTAAACGAAATATTACAATCAAAAATTTTATCAAATAAATCTCCAGTTGTTGTAGGGAATAATATATTTCCAGACAAACAACCCCTGGCCAATGCATTAAATGGCGGATTTATTCTCCATCTATATTTAAAAATTAAACTTCCAGTTTGATTATAATTATTATATCCAGAAAAATTCGATAAATTAAATGGAGATAAAAATAATCTTGTTTCAGTATTACCTAAAATCGGAATGGTTTCATAATATGTTTCATACCCTGGATATGTTTGTTTAGTTAATGTTACCGTACCATTTGTAAATATATTTGTAATCCAATTTTTTGCCGTTGGTATATATATTTCATAGTTCTGATTTGTATAACTATTTCCATTGCTTGTATAGTCTAATGATAAAATCCCATATCCTGTTGGAGATGATGAATCATAAACCAATGTATCGGCACTATTAGATATAACATTTCCTGAAAATGTCGGTTGAATAACATTAGTATTAATTGGATTATAACCATCTGTTAATAACATTTCCCCAGTCCAATAATCATTGTCCCATCCTTCGCTAAAAGTTGGAACAAAATAATTTGAATAATAATATCCATATCCATTAACAGTGATATTAGTATCATATACATGTTCTAAAAGATTTATAGGAAGTCTTATTCCATATCCATGAACACCAGTTGTATTACTATTTAATGTTAGCCCACCACTTATATTTTGATATACATTACCTACATATAATAAAGCATTAATATCAATAGGAATTTCTTCATTTTGTAAGGTATATAATCTTAATCTCCCGCCAATACGTGTCGGTAATCCATCGATACAACTACAACCCGTCCCAGGATATATAACACAAGTATTATCTCCTGGATAATTAAATGGTAATAAAACCGATAGTTCATTAGAATAACTATCAATTAAATAATTTGGAGTATAAGAATCTTTTGATATATCCAAATGAGGATAAATTTGACATAATCCAGTCCCAGTACATTGATGTACCCACACTTCATTTTTTTCAGTACATGGACAATTAATACACCCACACTGAGGGGTAAATTTAAACATTACATCCTGCCTCGGTTACTATTTTTACATTCCCTATTTCTTGAACAATAATTTTTGTACCACTTGATAAAATTGACCCATTTGGCAATAAATAATCATAAACAGTATACGAACCAATTTGCCCTTCAACCAAAATTGCTGTTGCACCACCGCCTGCTGATAATGTAGAAGTTAGATATCCCAAAGAGACACTGCCCCCACCGCCCGCCGATATAATAAAATGTTTACCTTGCCTTCCATCCCATGATACCACTACTTTATTACCCGAGGCATATGTTTTCCCTAATGTCTCATAAATAGAAACACGTACATTTGCATTGTCAATCTGTGTCCCGCCGTCATCATAAAGAGTAAAACCATTTAATAATCTGCCGAGTCCAGTTCCCGAGGCTGAAATACTTGATAATAATTCTACAGATAACATATCATAATTAGGCACTGTCCACACACCACGATTGCGGTCATATCTTAAATCAACTGGAGCATTTGGCCAAGTTTGTGGTTTTTGCAACCAATCTGGCATAAATTTATCCTGTAATAATTGATCTACATAATAACCACTGGTGGTGTGTTCATAAATATCAGCGGCATTTGGGATTGGTTTCCCATCAATATCATACCCCCATCCGTGCATCATTAAAGGGCCGCGAAGTGCCATAAAACGATAGTCGTCAGCATAGGATGATTGCCCATATTCAATATTTGGTGAACCACTAAACCCAACAACAGAAATATCATGCCCCAATCCCGTAGTATAATTTTCACTTCTTTCTACAATTAAATCACCAGACGGATTTTGTAAGGGAAAAAGATAATTACTACTAATCACATTATTATAAATACCCGACCCATTTAATAACATGGGCGGAACAGATCGTATTATCCCATAATCATTATTATCTGGGCGGGCCAACCTTGGAAGTCCGCCTGTCCCATATAATGAGACTGGTCTAAATAATCCCTCTAATGACATCATTGCCTTATTTTCATAGCCCGAAAGTTCGCCCTTAATATCATGGAGTGGATTGCTAACTACAGTTGTGGTGGCAAATCCATTATCATCAATCGCCATATCCCCCATAATAACATGGTGGGGTGATTGGTTCGTCAACGTCAAGCCCATATCTTTGGCAGTAATACGATAGGGCATTTCTCCCGCCCTAATTTGTTGATTTATATTTGCGGTAATTATTACCTTATTAAAATCTTTCAAATATTTCTGCATTTTTAGATTTGCAGCCGCAACCATCTTTAATCGTTCTGAATTTTGTTTTGTAAACCGCCCAAATTTTGGGGTAAAAGTTCGCATTGCATAAGTAGTAGTTAGCCCGCCAAATCCAACCTGCACATCAATATTCGTGATATTTGGCCCATAAATACCTTGCCATGGAACTTCGTTTAAATAAACATAGTTTGAACCTTGAAACGCATTAAGAGAAATTGTCCGAGATTCAACCAAGTGTTGGCCGCCCCCATAAAATCCACCCGCCATCGCCCCAAGTTCCGCCCCAAGTGGTACGGACGGATATCCTGGAACGGTAATACTTCCGTTTTCCCCCACTTGCATTTGAGTCAAACCTTCATCAGCCTTAGAATTGCCAATTAAATTAAGATTTGTATATCCATAATAATTCCATGGAACAAGGTCTTCATCTTGAATAACTTTTGTGCCACCGAACGGTCCCAATTGAAACCACGGCCCATAGGTAAGAATATTACTATGAATTCCAAAGGCTGCACCCGCAGGATTGGTGTCGGCATAATAGGTATAGGGATAGTGCAAACTCTTCCCGCCCACTCGATTGGACATTTCTTTCATTTTCGCCGAAACACCAGTTTTTATTCCACTCGCATTTGGTAATGCTAATCTATCAACCATTTTATAAATAGTCGATTCAAAACCGCCCAAAACAAGTGGTATTCCAGTATCAACAATAGAAATTGGGGCCTGTATTTTTACAACCGCCCTTGGCCCAGTTGCCATTGAATAATTTTCAAAAACATATCCCCGCGATTCATCTACTTCGCCAAGACAATAAATATATCCGCCATATAACAGACACGAATCGCCCAATTGGGAAATGTCTTTTCCATGATAATAACTGTTGGTATCGGGGAATACTAAAAGGGTAGACGTTTTATTATCATCTTGTAATAAATATTGATAATATGGATCGCTCGTTGACATTCCCAAAACCGTTGATTGTTCTGTCCAACCCCCATTAACTGGCTGTTCTGAAAATACAATTTGATAACTATCATCTTCACGACGGGCACAAACATATGGAACGGCAACTTGAAATGCCCGCCCAAGATTATTTGCAAAGCCCAAAACCCATCGGTGTAACATTTGTCGCTCTTGAATAATTTGGGAATTATGTTTATCAACCTGCATTTGCTTATCAATTGCCCCAACTATAAGATGGGCAGCATTTACTCCAATTATATTATTGCCTGTGGCAATTTGCTCAACAAGATTGTATAACATAAATTCGCCATCACCACCAAGCGAAACACCAACGTCAGAATATTGATGTCCCCCAGACCAGGGTATTTGAGCAAGATTGGTTGCAATACTCGTCCAGGTGTCATACCCAACTAACGCGGCCATCATTTCTGATTCGGTAATATGGGCATATTTTCTTCCTGTTATTCCAGTTATCCCAACGCCTGAAACAGCCGTAAGTCCCGCATTTAATATTGTGGCATCAACATCAATACACCAATCGTCAAAAGAATCGCGATATGGAATAAGCGTATTATTTGTCCATGGATCAAGTCCAAAATATGGCAAAATTATTGAGTCAACTGTATTATCACCAATTGCCTGATATAATGTTTGTTTTTGTCCGCCTATACAAATAGCACTTGTTGTTTCATTTCTTAATTCACGGCCAATTCTTGCAGAATTTGAACCATCCCCATTTCCTATAAAACTTGAAATTGTATTAAGGGCGGGTTGGGCATAACGTGAAACAGTTCTAATTTTTATAATTTTATAAAGAGTAGAATTATCAATGGCAGGAACTAATTCAATATAATAATCATAGCCCGCGTCTCCACACAAATCACTTATTAGGCTTAAAATACTAACCTCAACCCCGCCGACACGCCATGAATTGGGCGGAATAGGCAAATTAGATAAATCGAGTAAATAATACGAAGATAATAATGCGTCTGGCGGTAATAGTCCATATCCTCCCGTAGTTGGGCCTTTAAATAAAATACGGCCATAGGGCGACCATATATTACTAATAATTGGAACCGAACTTGTTAGAAGTTTTAATGAGCCAAGAATATTATACCAGGGCATTCCAAGTTGGTTGGTGTTAGCCCCGCCGAATTTTGCCGCAGGACTACCAAAAATAGCCCCATCAGGAGCATAATCACCAGATACAAAATACCCGCCAACCTGAGAAAGTAATGGGGCATTAACTGTTCCAAAAGATTCGCAAAAACCAAACACATTAAATACATTTGGTAGTGTTCCAACACTTCCTGCATAAGAAGTAAGGATAAGTTTGCTGTTTTCAAGTAATTGGCGTGGATCGGATAATTGGACGGAATAAGTTGTGCCGCCCTGCCCTTCATCTTTGGTCCAATTTTGAATAATGCCACAAAACTCAAAATCGCCCACCCGAAAATAGGCTGGGCACCCTATTATTTCCTGTTGTTCGCCCAAAAATCCTGGGTCGGGATCAAAACTTGTCTGTCTTACTAAACTTGCATCCCAATAATACTTACCATCGGCCGAAGGGCATGGATCATAAACAAGCCGCACATCAATATTTGTATTTTGTTCATTCCATCCAACAGATGCACTAAAAGAAGCAACACTGCATCCCAAAAATATAGTTTGTTTGAATGGTCCGCCGCTTACCAAAGAATCGCATGTCTTTGCCATTTTCTATCCTTATAACAATCCCGAAATTGCCGTTCCTGTCTCCACACAATTATTATACACCCAAACAACATTTCGGCGGTAAGAACCAGCCTTTGGATTCCAACTTGGTTTATCTTGTGTTTTTACAAGTGTGGTATATTGTGTACTTAATTCTGACTCCACTAACGATAAAAATACCTTTACATTGTCATGTGGACATGATGAATTGGATAAATAAAAATGAGAAGGAAGTGTTCCCGCCACTGGATCAACAACCACATCAATATTTAATGAAAGTTCGTAAGGAGTCCGCGAATCTAATAATTGAATAACTGGCCCAGATTTCCTTCCCAAAATATCAATCATCGCATATTTATCAGTAGGAAATGAATAATCAAATGAAATATTTTCCGAAATTGCCCCCGCGATTAGTGGGGATGGGGTATTCGTCCATTCATAATTATAATTTATTGTTCCGTTCTTTGGATTTACACCAACACTTTTGTTTGTTTTGGCCAAATTAAGTGATTTTGTTACACCAGTCATATAAACATCATAGGCATATTTTGCCCTAACGGGAAGCAAAGATTTTACACCATTCCAATAACTTTGGGCATTATAATATTTTGTTTCTTCATGGGCCATTGCCAAAACATCGATTCCTGTAAGAGTAATTCGCTCCAATCCCTGAATAGTACCTTGAATACCAACGGTTGCAATGTTATTAGTATCACTTTGTTTAATATCGACAGTAAAATTTTCAATTGCATACCCGTGTGTACCTGACATTGATTTATATAACATCCAATTTTCATCTACTGTATAACTCCCACCCCATTTATCGGCATTTTGTACTCTATGATAATTATACAAACGTAAATTAAGAATATTTGCAGGTGGGGAATTTAATAATGTTAACATTTCCGCAACAGTTCCGAGATTACTATTGCAAAAATCGCGAGCATTTTCATACGGGTCAGGATTTCCACTTCCCGCCAAAACGTTTGTATTGGCGTAAATTGCCCTACCTTTAGCAGAAATATGATGGATAATTTTAAATAAATAAGGGCTGCTATCTATAATGCCACTGGGACTCCATGTAAAATACGGCTGGTCTTCAATGGGCTCAATACTCCAGGTATTTGAAACACTATCTACATATTGGGCATTGCTAATTTCCCCAGAGGCACTATCTTGATATTCCAATTCAATTGAATAAGGAACAGACATTAACCAATTATTAGAACTATCGCGAAATTGAAGAGAAAGAATACGTGGATTGATTGATAGAATATTAGTATTGTCACACTTTAATAATAATGTTGAACCCTGTTGATTAAATGCGGTTACAAGTCCAGTTTTCAGGGCATTTAATTGATATATACCACCCGTACTATTAGGGGGAATGGCTAGCATACCATTAAGTGATAATTTGGTCGCAGTATTTAAAATCCGCCCATCTTCTGTTTTATTATATTCCTTTGCAAAATTAATCATCGGGACAGGATTAAAATTATATGTCCCGTATTTCATTGTCACATTTGCCATTATACAATTCCTTTCAGAGGGGCGGCTGGTTGAAATGCATTTGTTTCGCCAGTATTAGGATTAACAACTTTTCCTAATTGTTCGGCCAAATAACTCTCAATATATCCTTTTACTTCTTCAACAACCGCCTTCCCAATACTATCTGTCCCAACAACATTGTGGGTATGAGTAAGATTTCCAATTAGTTCAATACTACTTGGTATGTTTAATTGTGCTAATTTATCAACACTATTTGCAAACTTATCAAAAACACTAAGATTTTGTGGTTGACCCGCCCCAGCTTCGCCCATTATATTAGGAAGAAAAGTTCGTTCGGGCAATTTGATTGTAGGAACAGTTCCACGTGGATTTACAACATTCGGTTTCTTTTCTTCACTACCAAATAAATTAGAAACAAATGGAAGATTTTTAATGGCCTGTATTGCTGGTGAACTAAATTTTGCAGCACCAGAAGCAATTCCACCAAACATATCTAATGGATTAAAAGATGATTTTGCCGTTGGAATAATTTTATCGCCGCCCGCCACTTGTAATGTTCTTTGTATTTCATGGGCAATAATTTCAACATTTTTGGCAATCTGCGTTTGATCTATTTGGGCCATATTAATTTCCAAACCCATCGCCCCACGTTGTAAATTTTGCCCTTGTCTAAATTGGCCAATTAGTTCGCCCGATCTTTTATCTTGGCCTGGGCCTAAAATATTTCGTTCACCCCACCCGCCAGCCGCAGGCTTGAATCCAACATTACCAAATAATCCACGTACCATTCCTGTTTGAATTTCTTCGGCTTTCCCAGGTTCAAAACCACCCGATCTTTGTATAAATTCAAAACCAGCCCTTACATCTCTTTTCCCCTGTAAAGTAAATGGCATTTGCCCAGTTTGTTGAAATTTTTCAAAGGCTGAAAGTTGGCGAGTAGTCTTTAACTGTTCGTCTGGACTCATTGTGGCAATATCCATAACCGTTTTTTGCCCCTCTTCACGCCGTTTTTGCAAACTATTTAGCTCTCCCAAAATTGCAGTTTGTTTTGTTGAATCAGTTTTAAGATCGTTTATCAATTGATTCCCAGAGGCAATTTCACGTAATACTCCATTAAGTCCGTTATTTGCCTCGGTTAATTTTCCAATTAAATCTTGATCTCCTGGTTTTTCCACGAGTTGAGATTGTGTTTTGCCAATCTGTTGGTTATATTGTTCAGCCCTCGATCTTAATTCGCCCATTCTATTTTCAATCGCCCCAATATTTTCAAATTGTCCACCCTTTAAACCAAATTGTTTTCCAAGTTCTGTTCGACGTGCCGTTACACCAGCGGTTGTCTCGCCAATTGATAATGGAACTCCTGGTTTTAATATTGATTGTAGAGCAAATGGCTGAGTGGCTTCAAACTCACTTTTTCTCACGGTTAATTCATTAATTTTTAATATTTGGGCATGTTCTTGTTTAATAAGAGTATTTCGACGTTCCATTGCCTCATTAATTTTATTAACTGTTTCTAAAGAAAGTTTTAATTGTGGTTCTATTTTCTTTTCCAATCCTTCTATAACAGAAGAGACTCCGCCCTTTTCCACGAAATTTTGGCCAGTATAAACCTGTTCATTTTGTTGTTTTGACAAAAATTCTTTTTCAATTCCTTTAGTTGCTTGTCTACGAAGATTTTCAGGAAGAGTTTTGAAATATGGCTCAAAAACTTTTAAAATGGCATTTTGGGTAGATTCATTAGTTTCCCCCGAAAGTTCCATAATTTTCGCCGTAATATCTGCCTCGGATTCTTTTAAATTTTTAACACTTGATATTGATCTTGTCCCAAGTGTTGAGCCACCTATAAGAGATTCGGACGCCACTCTTAATTTATCAGAAGAATAGGCCATTGGATTAGCAAACATATTGGATATAGGAATAATGCCCGCAGCACTTGTACCACCCGAAAGTGTTGATTGTAATAAATTACGAGATTGGGCTCCGATATTTCCAATTCCTTCTAATTTAGCTATTGTTTTTTCTGTTTCTAACGACATTTTGGCAAAGGCCGCCTCGGACTTGGCTAATTCATTAGAAAGATTTTTAAATTTTAATGTTGTTTCATCAATAACTTTACGTGAATTTATAAATGCCTGTTGTTCTAATTGACGAACTTTTTCAGGATCGGATTTTTGTTTTCCCCTTTCCTCATAAATTCCCCATCTATCATTAGTTGCCCCATAATATCGAGAGTACATTGAAACCGCACTTGAATAGTCTGGATTTGCCGCAATCTTTTCAGCGGTCATACCTTTTTGTTCTAATAAATTATCAAAAAATGATTTTACGGCAGTTGCAGGCCCTTGAAGTGTTGATAATTCTTCGGCCATTTTATTTTGTGTTGCCTGTTGTCTTAATTTATATTTTTCGGCAGGTCCAGTACCAGGGCTCCAAACGGCATTATCAGATATTTTGGTTCCAAATAATGCATTTAATGCTACAGAAAACCCACCGCTAAGTCTATTATAATCACCTTTATTTTCCACCTTTGCTCTACCACCGCCCAATTTATAATATTCCTGTGCAAATCCTTCTTGTGTTGGTGAGGTAAATTTTATATTCCCTAAATTTGCCTCTTTACGTTTTTCTTCAACTGTACTTTTTTCAACATTGGCAATATTTAATTTTACAGCATCTAAAGTTTTAATAAAATCACTAACACTTCCTCCCTGCTCCAATTGATTAAATGCGTGTGTAACAGCCTCGGTACTTCGTACCAATTGTTGTTCGGCAGACATTCTTGTTTTTGATAATCGATCCTGTTCTATTTGGGCGGTTTTTTGACCATATCCAGAAACAGCCCCATAAGTTCCCATTGCAGCAGCACCAACCAAACTTCCAATTGGCCCACCAATTAGTCCTCCTGCATAAGCTCCCATACCAGCCATTCCCAATCCCTGCCCAATGGCCGACCCCGTAGGAGTTTCGCCGCCTAATTGTTCGGCAACAACACCCCCAAGCATTAGGGCAGATGGGTTTTGTATTAATTTTCCACCCCCACGCATTAACGATCCACCAAGACGTTTGACACTACTAGGAGTCCTATTTATTGCAGAATTAAATGTTGGCATTCTTTTTTCAAAAAATGTTTGTTCTATAGGTTTTCCTCCTGGCTCATAATAAACGCCTTCGTCGGCCAATTGAGAAGCCATTTTTTGTTCAAATGGTTGTGGATTTAATTTAAACGAAGGTTTATATCCTTTGGAAACCTTTTCTTCATTAGAACGAATAAGGCGTTCTCTATATTCACTCGCCCGCTGTGATTGTTCTATAATCCTTTTTGATAATATATCTCTTTGTGTTAAACTCGGTATGTTTGTACTTAACGGCAACATCATTTGTTGGGTGCCGCCACCAACGCCTTGTGTATCAAATAATATTCCTTGTTGTCCACGACTAATTGGTGCATATCTTGGGCCGAGCCCTTCAGCCCGTAAATATGGCATATCTTTTTTGGGATATTCTGGAGGTGTATATAATGGGCCACTATTTATAGTAGGACTTGTTGTAGTCGATGTTATTATTGGTTTTCCAGCATTAATTGGTGGTGGGGTGCCACTACCTAAAATAATATTTGGTGTTCCGCTTATTTTTGGTGCTTCTGCCCCAGGTAAAATAATGTTCCCCGTTGAATGAACAGTAGTATTACCACCTAAAACAATTCCCTCTTCATATTCTCTTTTACCACCCTTCATAAATCTTCCAGTCAAAGGACTTCTTGGTACATTACCGCCCGTTTGAAAGTGAAGAATTCCACTATTTAATCTTTCTAAATTATTTCGTCCTATTTGTTGTGCCGCCCTTTTATTTATAACAAACTCACCTGGGGTTAACATTGCGGGTACATTATCCTCATCCCCCGCCCCAGGAATTGGACCACCACTAGCCTTGGCAATAGGTTTTGACTTTCCGAGTAAAGCAGGAACAAATCCTGGAATCATTTGTGAAATAGCCCCAGCAAGTTTAAATCCTCCAATAATAGCAAAATAAGGTAAAATACTTTTCATTGAATCGGCCAATGTAATAAAAGAATTTGCCAATCCAAGAATGGTGGTCATCATAGATTTAAAAGCATCGGTTTTGCTTAAATCTCGAATCAAAGCTAAAAATCGTTCATGTACTTTAGTTATTTGAACGGCCCATGATTCCTGTGCCCGTTTATTTACCTCGTCTAATTGTGCCGTTCCACTTTTTGCTATATTTAATGCTTTTTGCCGTTCTTCAGCCTGAAATAATAATGGAAGTAAACGCCCAATTTGTCGATAACCGCCCAAATCTTCGCCTAATTGAAATAACCGTATATCTCCTGCGGGTATTTTTTTTACTGCCTCGGATATTTTTTCAATTGCTTCATAGGCTCCAATAAATCTTCCCTTTGCATCTAAAACATCTACCCCTAATTGTTTAAGAGAACTAATATTTTGGGGACGTTCTAAGCGGGCAAAAATTGTTTTTAATGCAGTCGCGATACTTTCGGCATTTTCACGGGTTGTTGCCCGAACCGAAGTAAACAACGCCATAAATTGATTTAATGCCTCACTACCTGTAACAACACCTTTAGACATTGTTGCAAATGTTCCACCCGCAATTCTAATTGCATCAATTAAATCAGATGATTCTACGGCAGTTGCGGCGGCTAATGCGTGCATTGAACTTAATGCACCATTAACACCATCAGCTCCAATATTAAACTGATGCATTAAAGCAATAGTGCCTTCCATCGTATTATTAATATTATCAAAGGCAGGGGCATTTAATGTTTTGGCAAGTGCTTCCATTACAACTTGAGTATCCCTTGTACTTAAACCAGCCTGAACTAATTTGTTTGAAACATCAAGGAGTTTATCAGAAGAAACACCAAGTGTTGTTGAAAGGCGGGTTATCTCATCCCCGAGGTCTTTGTATGTTGATGTAACGCTACCTCCAGTTAATTGTGATAATTTAACCATATGATCTTGAAATGTTACAGCCGATTTTGTTGCTTCTTTTAACATACTGAGTGGGGCAAGAATTAAACTCGACCCAATCATCCATGCCGAAAATTTACGCAATGCAAAACCAGCAACCCGCCCATATTCTTCCATTTCCTGTTTAAGTGTTGTAATTTGTACTTTTTGTTGGGCGGCAAGTTTTGTTCCTTGGCTAAAATGATCGTTGACACGCGATAGACCAACATTACCAATAGATATTTTTAATCCATTAAGAGCATTTGAAACATTACGTATATTGGCATAAGTTGTATTTAATGTCGTATTAAAAGTTTGAAAAGAAGAATTAAGTCCATTTATACTTTGTTGGGCACCAGGACTAACTTTTAAATTGATATTGGCCGTAATACTATTGAGCGATTGTTGTATACTATTAACAACAGGCTTAATATTCGTCGGGGCTGCCAAAACAACCTGTGCCGAAAAATCAAATCTTTTAGCCAATTTATTACCCCTTATGTAAAAATACCCGCCCAGATATTCGCATATTTAGGCGGGAACAAACAAACTAATTTTTATTCAGTAATGGCGTTCCCATCATCATCAGTAAATGGCAAGGATTCTATAATATATTCCCCATTTTTATCTACTGGATTGCCATATTTATCTACGCGAGCCCCATTTTCGTCAATATAAAATCCATTTTCATCAATAAGTCGCCCATCTTTATCTACTAATTTTCCTTCTTTATTAATTGGGCGTAATTTTTCATCAATAAATTTATATTTTAGTAAAAACTTATTTTCGGGAAGAGATTTTTCTAAATCATCACCAATTGAATATAACATTCCCGCAAATAGTGAGGCGGCTGTAATTCCAACATCCGATGACCCATAAACTAAATAATCATCGGGCGAACTAAAATATTGGACTTCCTGCCCTTTGCTATTTACATAGGCTGTACATTGAATAAGAAGAGTATTAAAATGGGCATTGTCGGCCTGCCCCTCAACAGTCATACTATCAAGGGCACTTCTATCGGCAAGCAAAGATTGTAATTTCCCGCGAGTTTCCTTCATTGATAGGGCAATTTCTTTTGCTTTATTTAATGTAATGCCGCCCTTTTTCAAAATCCGTTCTTTTTCAAGCAAATTTTTTGATAGATCATTATATTGCTTTTCTCTTTCGTCATCCCATTCACCGCGACTACGAAGAAGGGTATTTATCTGTTGGCGAAGTGGGGCCTTGGCCGAAATCGCTTCAACCACCGCCTCATTTCTAGCTTTAAGTGCTTTTTTATAATGATCTACGTTTGGGGCACAAACCTTAAATATAACCTCGCCCTCATAATTTTCGTCAAATCCTAATCTAATAAGTTCTTCTTTAGAAATTTTCTTTTTAAATTCTTTGGTCTGCATTTCCTTTAATCCTTTTTAGCAATAAAATCTATTTGATAGGTATTTTCATCCACATTGTATTTTGATATTTCGTCAACCGCCGCCCTACATTGGGTATTACCATGATTTAATATTTCTGATCTTAAACACTCCCAAATTTCCAACATATTTTTTTGCTGTTTTGAAAGTGTAGAATATTCATTCTCAAATCCCCATAAATCACCAAAATGTTTTTCACATCTTGCCAAAATACCAATAATGGCAGTCTCAAATCTTTTTTCTATAATTTTTTGTAATTTTCTTTTTGCCCCCAATGCCCTTCGTTCCTTATTCACCTTTTTCATATTTTCGCACATTCGGTGCATTTCATTATAATTATCCATTTTATCTCCTTAGATTTTCCGCAATTTGTTCCCTTATTTCCATTTGTTTATCAGGGAGTTGGTATTCTTTAACCAATCCTAATTTTTGTATCATATTATTTCGATTACTTTTTATCATTTTGCCTTCCGTGGTGTTCATATCATTTATTCTTTCAATGTCTCCCTGGTTGTAAGCGGGCAAAAATATTTCATTTCCCTGAGCATTATTTAATAAATTATCATTTTTTTGTGATTTTTGCTTATCTCTTTGAACTAAAAACCACCCATCTAATGCGTCGTCATCCTGAATAATTGCCTCAACTGGGGCCTCGGGATGTTCAGACACACTGTCATACATTTGACTATATAAAATTAAATTTCTTTGCTCTATAGTTAAATATACACCATTTTTGCTAAAAACACGCTCTTTTGAAGCCCTCCAATATGAAGACCATTCCGAATTTTTGGCGACCTCCCTTATTTTTTGGTGTGAAAGTTCATTTTGCGTATAAATTAAATGTAAATTTTGTATTTTTTTAAAGGGAAAAGTTTGTAAATTTTTAATTAGCCGACCACTTTTGGTATAAATTACCTGGGCTAATTCGTATTGTTTGGCTAAAATATCAACAAATCCATCAAGCGTTAAATAATCTAACGAATGGAGAATGCCATATAGATGGGCTTTTCGATTGTTCAATTCTTGATATTCTGCCCTAAATCCTTCGCGTTCGCGGAAATTAAAAAAAGATTTAAAAATATCTATCTTTGAATTATTAATCTTTTTATCAAGTTCGTCAAATTCACGTTGTAAATTATCATTCCAAAGTCCGTTGTACTTTAAGAGTGCAGTACACTGTGCTTGCGGCAACCAATTATTATATTTATTTTCGCGGTATATTTTTTCGGCAAATCTTTCTACCTTATAAATTGTATGAATTGTAGGTAGAATAAAAATTAGATTTTTGTAATAAAATTTTCCCGCCGAAATACGTCCTATAGTCCTTAAAATATCGTCCCGCATTATATGTCAATTGCTAAAGTATTTGTAATATCTCCGGTAACAATAGTTTCCCGATCTCCACTATTTGAAATTACCAATTGATATTTATAAACCTTTCCATTCTTGGTTAATAATGTTGTTTCCGCTGATAATAATTCAACATCTACTCTTTGTGTGGTGGTTGGAGTTGTTACAACACCAGTTTTTGATAAGAGTAAAGTATTATTACAATTTGCAATGTATAAATTAACATCAAATCCAGAAATATCGCCGCCCGCCCCCCATGTGCCCGCTTCATTTGTCCAATATAATGATCTCCCATTTACTACAGTGTAATCATCCCCTTGAACGAGCGAAATATCTAAATCGTCACTAACTGGGGAAATTGCCGTAACAGGACCAGTAACAATTAGCCCAATTTTAGTAGCAATATTACTAAGTTTTCCAAATAACCATCCAGCAGTTCCCTGGGTATATGACGCAGGAACAGATGTCGCCCATGGATCACCAGCGGATTGTGCGGTAAAAATAGCTTTCCCAACAGTTCCAACTGTATCATGCATACCAGTCCCTAGTGAAGAATCCAAAACTCCAGTTATAACATCATTTACTGTAAGAGTTGAGGCTAAAGAAGAAATATTTGCCAAAACACCAGTTGAAAATATACCAGTATAATTTGAGGCATTAACAATATATGTTTGGGCGGTTGAAATATCATTTTGAGTAGCCCATCCTGTTGGGCTTGTGTACCATAACCCAGTTCCCGCCGTATATAATTGGTTTTGTTGTTCGCTTGTTAAATAATTGGTTGGAAGATTTGTTGTATAAACGCCAGTTGCGGTTTTCCAATTTATATCCCCGTGATTTTCAAGAGAGGAAAGTCTTGTATAAAAATCGCCAGTAATTTCTGCCGTTGGAGAAGTATACCAAGTCCCCGTTGAAGCAGCCAATAATTGAGATTGTTCACCAGCCGATAAATAACTAGCAGGAAGATTGTTTGTACTAAACGAAGTAGGAAGGTTTGCCCCATTCCATCCTGTTATATTAACATTCTCGTCAGCAACAACACTTGGAAATATTACGCCCGAAATACCGCCCATTGATTGATCTATTCCAAATCGGGCAATTTGTGTTACGACACCACCATTTGTTTCAAATTCTGAAATACCCGAAAGTGGCCCAAAATTACCACGAACAGTTATATCCCCACCGCTACAAGATGAGTCTATTAATACTCGCCCCATTCCATCTATTTTTATTGAATTAGATGCCACCATATTTTTTAACATAATGGCCCCATGATAATTTCTCAACCCTAAACTTGCACCTGATTGGAGAACAAAAGTTGGAATACTTCCGTCGCCTGGAATATAATCAGTTGATGTGGCTACGGTTACGTCTTTCCCACTTTGGATAACAATATCGTTAGTTAATAAACATTCGTGCAAAATACATCCTGGTAATGAACATCCGTTCATAACACATGATTGAAAATCTGCATCATCTAAATATCCCGTTCCAGAAATAAGGGCACAATTTTCAAATCTTGCCCCTTCTATATTTTGTCCATTTAAATTAATAATTCCTTTCCCTATAAATCTCCAGTAATTATGATTGTTAATAAGTGTAATATTTGAATATGGTCTTAAATAAAATCTCTTAACACCAAGATTTGTTGCTAAAATATACGCATCGTTATAATTATTTACTGGGTTAACAATTGTCCCATTTGTCCCAAGTAATGTTCCACTTGTCCCATAAATTGTATCAATTGTGACGCCACCTTCATATACAACTGTTAGCAATTTTGAATATACAGCATTTGCAATGTCTGCCGCAGAGGCATTTGCCGTTGCAATATTTACAACACATTGATCTATATATAATCTATCCCCCGTTGTTATTGAGGGAGATAAAAATCCTATATTTACCAACCCTCCCGTACTTTGATGTGAAGATAAAAGTGTAAAATCATAATTTTGATTTGACGTAGCATTATTCATCCTTGTGATTGAGTCTGATAATTGATCCCACGATGAATTTCCCCAATTATAGGCATAAATATTACAATAACGAGATGGCCCAGCGTTAAAATATCCACGAACAGTAACACTATTAATTGTTTGTGTTCCGCTCACACCAAATTGTAAATAGGTATTTAATCCATATCCACTTAACGCAACGGCGGCTGGTGCCAAGGTATAATATACCCCATTACTTAAATAAGTATTTGAATAACTACCACTTATAACAGTTCCAGTTGTTAAAATATTACCAGTTGCCGTAATAGTTGAGGCCACACCAGCAACAATTGCCGATTTTATATTTGTAATGTCTGCCGCGATACTTGTTGAAACCGGTGCCCCAATTCTTGAATAAATATCATTAATAGAAGTCTGTGTAGCGGCTGTTTTTGCGGAATCATAATCAGAAGTTAGGGTTGAGATATCACAACCCACAATAGACTCAGGGGCCGAAACACGAAAATTAGTGGCAACACATTTCCCAGATATACCACTAATAGTAGTATTTACAATTATAGAATAATATTTTCCAATATCAAATCCATTGCCCGAAGATATTGTAAACGTCCCACGATAATTTCCAATTAACCCAGTTCTTTGTGTTAAAATTCCCGTTACAATACCAATATCAATCCCCTCTTCAAAAACATCGTAAATTGGAACGGAATCGGTATTGGCAATCCCGCCAAGATTATTATTGGTAATTATGTCAAAATACAATTCTTCATTTAATGGTATATTCATTATATTTTACCTATATATTATACATCTTCTTAAATTACATATAAATATACGCCAGGATATTCACTTTGATTATCATATAAACCCGTTGGATATTCATTATTTGCCGACGCTTCATTTTCCTGTCTATAAAACTTGACTGTTGTGTCATTAGATGAAATATACCAACTACCAGTCGAATCGGGATAAATAAAACAATTTTGATTTGAATAAATATATCGTGGAAATTTCAAAATTGAATAATTAGAATCACCAGAATAATGATATCCACCCAAAAAATCACCCGAAAAATTGCCAGTTACAACATAAAATGACGATAACATTCTTGAGGCTCCACAATATGTTGTTGGATAATTCTGAAATATACTTGGATTTTTTGATAAAATTTTTATTTCATTTATATTTAAATTACGATTCCAAATTCCTATATTTTTTATTCCCTGCCCACCTTCCGTATAATAATAACCCGTTGATCCTGCCTCGGTTTTTCTGTATCTCCCAAATGTTAAATTACCAGTATTTGTAATAATTTCATTTGCTTCATATCCCACATAAAGATAAATAGCGTCTATAAAATCAACTGGTTTATTATTATCATTGTTATTACTTGCTGGACCCCCATATTTGATATATAATCCTGTAAGATTATCAAATGTTATTGTTGTTGGTCTATGAGAATCATTCCATAAATTAATCCAAAAAATCTGTTCGGTTGTTGTACTATTAAATAATACTGGATGAGATGTCCCAGATATTGTTCCACTCCAATATGGAGTTAAAAATCCTGTACGTGATAATGCATAGGTATTTCCTGCCCATCCCTCAATACCAGCATATAATTCTTTAATGGTATATCCCGTTGCCCAAATTGGACGAAAAAAACTTTCATCATAACCTAAAGCAACACCTGTGTGCCACTGTGTTGCATTTTGATGTGTATATATATACCAAAATCCATATGTATTATCAATATTATCATAGGTTCCAGAAGCGGTTACCCAATTATCTCCCGTCCAATATTGGTATGTTGTTCCATTATATAATCCTGAGGGAAATGTTTGCCCCGACATTATTTAAGTCCTATTGTTATTTGTGCAAAATTATCCGTTTCTTCCATCAATATCAATAATTCTTCTCTTTTTTTATTTAATAGTTCAATATCACCATTTTCTAAATATTGAATTAATTCCATAATTTGTTTGTGTGCTCCGCCATAACAATTCCCATAAAACGCACAAATTTTACATTGTTCCTGTTTATTACTAATTAATTCATTATTTTTTACGATTTGGGGTGGAATGTAATAATCGCGGTATGCCTTTGCAAAAATCCAATTACAAAGTGGATATTTCATCGTATTGGTAAAACACCCCTTTGAAATTATACCAATTAAATTATCCCGTTCTTCTTTAATCGAAAATTCTGCCCCAATAATTGCCTCTCTCATATTATGCCATTTTTCATATGCCCCACTTTGATCCTCATAAGGAATTTCGTTTCGCCATTGGGTCGTTATTTCATCTACATTTATTCCATCTGAAGTCTCGGTTGTTAATGTCAAGGAAAATAAATTATTCTCAATTACATAATTATAAAATCGAAATCTAAATCTAACATATTTTTCACAATCTTTATCGAAATATGGTGTTTTATCAGATTTTTTTGGACTTTCAAGAATAAAAAAATGCGGTTGTAATTTATAATCTAAATCAATTTTTAAATCAGTATATCCCTCGTGATAATAAGTTAAATAGATAGAAACAATTTCCTTAAATCGCCCATGGGTAAATGTACGATGATATCCCTTGTAATAAACCACAATATTCTCTTTATTATGTTCTATTGTAATACTACCCATTTAATACACCTATATCAAAAGTATTTGTTTCAGTAATTGATTGTTTTATACCATCAACATACATTTCTATACTATCCCCACCACAATATACAACAATTAAAACGTGGGGAATTGCCAATACTATCTCTTCACCATTATAATAAGATGTTTGCCCAACCGCCCTATAAGATAGGGTATATGAATCTTCAAAAGAATTATAATCATATGTTTCAAAAACAGGGCAATATTCTGCGGCTATTCTTTCTTCATATGTAGAATCTTCAGTATTTTGAATACCTAGCCCTAAAAATAAATTATTTGTACATAATATAGGCATTTTTACCCATGATGAATGATTTATAAATTCTGCCATTATAGTAAAATTTGTAGAAAAAGTATTAAATTTATTAGTATTAAAATCTACATATGAATTACCATAATATATACCATTCCCACCACCCATTAAATATGGTTTATTATGTACATAGCCCCAAGAAGATAAAAATTTTCCATTCCTATGCCCATTTAAATCTTCATTTGAATATCTACGATCATTAACTTTATTAATAAATTCTGATCTATTTACTTCATTCAAATCCCAAAATCCAATACATTTATTAAGTAGAGAACTTTTTATATCATATTTAATACTTGGATTTAATTTTATATGTTCGCGGCGATTATATCTTGGCGTTGTGTTTTTTCTAAATAATCCTACATTTGTATAAATAATTGGGGATAATTGAGAAAATTCAATATTTTGTCGTAAAAAAGATAAAATATTTTGAATATTATCAACTGGAATTATTTCTTCTTTTGTATTTTTTATTAATGACTCTGTTGGCAATTCTATATTTTTTATAGTGGCTAACAATGTATCAAGAATAATTGTCTTATTAATCGATAAATCTTTAGTGGTTGATAAATTGATAATTTTATTTAGAGCGGTGCCAACAGTTTGTTCAAGTGTTAAGGTATCAACAATTTTATATTCATTTGCCCACGAAAGATTGAGAATATAATTAGTCACCACTTCTTTTAACGTCGCCCAATGTTCAACATTTATTTTTTTGACAGTATATTTACTTGCCAATTTTTCAAAAGAAAGAATAAAGTTGGCACGAACTGGATAAATTGGTGTTTCCATCCAGTCAATATTAATCTCAGGGTTATTCATTGTCCCATTCAAATAATCAATAACCGAATCTAAATTAGAAATAACTGGATTTTCTTGTAACCAATCAACAACAAATGGACTTTCTATTGATACTAAATGGGGCATTCTTAAATAATCAATATCAAAATTTTTATTTTCTATTTTTCCTTGTAAATTTTCAATTGGTATTTCTTGTTGGGCAATAACCCCAATCCATTCTTTACTATATTCAATTGGAATATCTTTTAAAGTATTTGTCTCAGCAATCCAAAAAATAGGCATTGTTTGGGTCATAGAAAATGCGGTAAATCCCAAATCAATATTCAATGCTTTTGCAATTGCTTTTCTATTTAAATAACTAATATTTAATATTGT
>Ga0172381_10001124_pt1 | contig 32594 bp, 33 predicted proteins | sample Leawel6488metaG_FD_119754 | JGI IMG/M metagenome (GOLD analysis project Ga0172381, IMG submission 119754) | Leachate microbial communities from a municipal landfill in Southern Ontario, Canada - Leachate well 64-88 metaG | ecosystem: Engineered > Solid waste > Landfill > Unclassified | place... | reverse complement strand
CTCTTCCGGCATACTGATTAAAACTTTAGGTATATACGCAATGGCCAGGATATTTTTTAATATATTCGGCGTTACACCTGCAGTGCTAAGCGTTATTATAACATTAGCGGTGCTCTCGATGCTTGTAGGCGCTATCCTTGCGTTCGGGCAGACGAATATAAGACGCCTTTTCGGATATTCGAGTATAAGCCAGGTGGGGTATATACTGCTTGGCCTCGGCGTAGGAACTCCTCTTGCAATATTAGGCAGCTTATTGCATCTATTTAATCACAGCGTAGCAAAATCTTCTCTATTCTTAAGTTCCGGGATAGCGGAAAACTCTATGCATACAAATGACCTGACTAAATTATCCGGTATACTGACCAAAAGGCCGGTCACGGGATATTCTATGCTTGTAAGTGCGCTATCTATATGCGGTGTGCCGCCATTCGGCGGGTTTTGGAGTAAGCTAATAATAATATTTGCGTGTGTTCAGGCAAACCGGCCCTGGCTTGCTTTCATAGCGGTGTTTGTCAGTATACTTACTCTGGCCTATTATATCAAAGCGCTCACTCCTGCGATTTTCGGTAAAGTTAATATAGATCCTACAGTCAAACATGAAATTAAACCTAATGTCGCAATGAATATAGCTGTTATAGTATTGACAGTTGTCGTGATTCTGGGCGGACTTATGCTTTTACCGGGTCCGGCAAATACTTTATTGAATAACGCAGCCAACATATTGGCAAACGGTTCGGCTTATGCGGTTATCGGAGTTTTTAAATGATATATAAAATAATGTTATTTATTTTATGGTTATTTGTATGGTCGCTATTGACCTGGGTCCCCGACAAGCAGCAGTTTATTATGGGGGTATTTGTTGCGATTTTCATGACTTTTATGACGATAGATACCTTTGGGCCTACATTCTCATCAGACAGTAAAAAGCGGGCTGGCCCATTAAGGATAGCTAAAAAAGTATTGTGGTTTGCCTGTTATTTTATGGTATTTTTGTGGGAGTGTATAAAGGCGAATATTGACGTTGCCTGGAGAGTGCTGCATCCGACCCTGCCTATAAGGCCGGGTACGATAAAGGTGAAAACAGACCTCAAATCGGATGCCGGGCTTACATTTCTTGCCAACTCAATAACTCTGACTCCGGGTACGACCTCGGTGGATGTCGATAAGTTTAAAAGCTGTCTTTATATACACGTTCTTTTTTTGAAAGACGGTGCGGTCTCTTCAGATATGCGGCTTCCCGTAGTGGAAAAATTTGAACGTATTTTAAAAAGGATATTCGAATAATGAAAAAATATAGCTGGCTTGGCGGGCTTATCGCTATCCTGATATTGTCGGTGGCTGTATTATTTTTTCCCATCCCATCGATGCTCAGCTGGCAGTCCAATTTTCTTGCCAGAGCTTTTTTATGGCTTTTGATATGCGCCATGCTGTGCCTTTTCAGGATATTAAAAGGGCCTACAGCGCCCGACAGAGCGGTTGCGGTCGATATGCTTGGCATACTCATAGTAGGATTTTGTGCAATTCTCAGTCTTCCCACTGGCAGGGATTGGTATATAGATATAGGACTTGCCTGGGCTCTGCAGAGCTTCATAGGGATAATGGCGCTGTCAAAATATCTGGAGGGTAAGGATTTTGATGAATGAGAACATAGGCGGCGTTATTATTGTCATAGGGCTTATATTTGACTTCTTTGGGTGTCTCGGCCTCATAAGATTCCCGGATGTATATACGCGTCTGCAGGCATCGGCGAAATGCGTGACGCTTGGGACATGCGGGATACTCTTCGGGCTATTTGTCTCAGTCGGTTTTACGGCTACCGGGATAAAGGCGCTTCTCTGCATAGTTTTTATCTTTTTGACAGCGCCGGTATCAGCCCATGCTCTTATAAGAGGCGCCTACAGGTCGGGTGTTAAACCCTGTGATGGTACGGTGGTTGATCAGTACAGCGAAACTATAAAGAAATAATATGGATATTAACGAGATAAAATTAAATAGTGTTTCGATGGCAGATAAGGTTTATGAGATACTGAATCTTATCGAATACGGGTTTATGAAGAACAGGATGGAGTTTTTGACTACAGCCCTGCAGGAAGAGACCGAAGTTAACAAATTGGAGAGAGCGTTGGCCGATAATATAATGACGATAGCGAAAACGACTCCGGACAAAAAAGAACTTTCATCTCTGGCCCAGATGGTTGAAATGCTCGAACGTATGGGTGACGAGGCTACCGGGCTTATCGAGAGGATTGAGGTAAAAGTGAGTGAGAGGCTTCTTTTCAGCGAAGAAGCTGTTAAACAGTTTAATGAAACTTATAAGACTATGAAGGATTCGGTCCAGATGATGAGAGAATATCTTCGCAAAAAAGATGAAACTCTTAAGAAGAAGATAGTAGATAATGGTTTCCGTGTAAAGGAGATGGTTGAAAACTACCGGAGAGAGCACGCCGACAGGCTTGTCAGGGGCGAGTGTACTCCTATGGGTGCTAATATGTATTTTGATATGCTTGATTTTACCGGTAACCTGGCGCGCCATGCGTCGAATATAGTGAAGTTGGTGCAATAATGAAACTGCCCAAGATAAGGGAACTAATAGAGGCCGTTACCGCGATAATTAAAGGGCCGTATACTACAAAATATCCGTATGTTCCGCATGAGCCGGCGAAGAGGTTTCGCGGTAAGCCCGAATATTCTAACGAAGGGTGTATAGGCTGTACGGCATGTGCTTTAGTCTGTCCTATGAGAGCGATAGAGTTTAGGGATGTGGTTACGAAAGATAAGGCTGTCAGAAAGATGATACTGCATCTGGATGAGTGTCATTATTGCGGGCAATGCAGTGCTTTGTGCACAACAAGAGATGATAACCCGCCCGGCATAAAGCATACTACCAAGTTTGACTTAGCCGGCCCTGACAGGGCGGTTATGGTTTCAACTACCGATGAAAAAGAATTGGCGCTTTGTGAGGCATGCAGGGATATCATAACTACCAAAGACCACCTTGCCTGGATAGCTAAGAAGCTGGGTCCGCTTGCCTTTGCCAATCCTACTCTTTTTGTAGAGTCGCTTAAGGGTATGGGTTTTGCTGAAAGCGTTGTCCAGACGGCCCGCGATTACGTTCTGAGAAGCGACAGAGTTAAAGTGCTCTGCGCAAAATGCCGGAGAAAGGCGACCCTTGAAAAATTCTAATGCTCTTTCTGCCGACGAAGTTAAATCTGCGATAAGAACTAAAGTCAGCGGTAAAGTGTCGATAGTGGGGCTCGGAAATATAATCCGGGGAGATGACGGCTTAGGACCGAAACTGATAGAGATGCTAAAGAAACGGTCTGTCGGAGCCAGTCTTTTTGATTGCGGTACAGCCCCTGAAAATTATATATTTCCGATACTTTCAACATCATGCGATACAGTTGTTTTGATAGACGCTGCCGATATAGGTACTGCGCCGGGCGGTATAAAGATATTTGCGCTCGACGAGATCTCAAACGTAAGTTTTTCGACGCACAATCCTTCTCCGAGATTGTTCACAGACCTTCTTAAGACAGGGAAGGATGACATGAACATATTTGTTATATCCATCCAGCCGAAAACCACCGCTCTCGGTGCTCCTATGAGCAGCGAGGTGTTGCAGGGGCTGGAAATACTGGCGAACGCTTTTTCGGAAGCTATTAATGGCTGATACCATTATTGAAAATATATCAAACTCACTTTCCCCCGAAGACTTGTTTAATTCCATAAAAAACCATCCATATACCTTTTTCTTAGATAGCGCTGTCCGTGATAAGCACCTCGGAAGGTTCTCGTTCTTAGGATGCGATCCATTCCTTGTTTTCAGGAGTAAAAAAGACGCCATTGCTCTGGAATGGGCCGACGGCAGGTCAGAGCTGTTTAAGTCGGATCCTTTTACGGCGCTAAAGGAAATATTTAAAAAATACAGGATCAGCTGCGTCAATGAAGAGCTGCCTTTTTCGTCGGGCGGGGTGGGGTATTTTTCATACGATCTTAAAGATTTCATAGAAGACCTGCCCGATCGCGCCTCATCAGATCTTGATATGGACGATTGCGTCATGGGATTTTACGATGTTGTTATTATCCATGATAATTTTAATAATAACACTTATATCGCAAGTTCAGGCCTGCCTTATTCCGGCAAAATACGCGCGCGCAGGCGGTCAGAGAGGCTGAAGGAATTTAAGGATAAAGTGCAAAAAAATAAACCCGGCCTTATCAGTACATCTGATACTGTCCCGGCGAGCCTTAAATCGAATTTCTCGAGATCCGGATATGCGGAGGCTATAAAAAAAGCCAAGCAGTATATAAAAAAGGGCGATATCTATCAAGTTAATATTTCGCAAAGGTTTGAAGCGGATATTTTGGAAGATCCGGCGCAGCTTTATATGCGGCTTCGGTCTATAAGTCCGGCGCCATTTGCATCTTATATGAATTTCGCAGATACATCTATACTGAGCACGTCTCCGGAAAGGTTTCTATTGAAGAAGGGTGATTATATCGAGACTCGGCCTATAAAAGGAACGAGGCCGCGCGGCACTGATGAAACAAGCGACCGATCGATGGAAAAAGAATTGAAGAACAGTGCAAAGGATAATGCTGAGCATATAATGATCGTGGATCTTGAGCGCAACGATCTTGGCAAGGTGTGCAGATACGGGACGGTACGGCTTACAGAGTCCTCGGTAATAGAAAAATATTCCAACGTCTTTCATATGGTGTCGACCATTTCAGGTAATCTTAAAAAAGGGACTGACCCTATAGACTGTCTGCGCGCGGCATTTCCGGGCGGATCCATAACAGGCGCTCCTAAGGTCCGGTCTATGGAAATAATAGAAGAGCTTGAGCCGGTCAAACGCTTGGTCTATACCGGTGCCATAGGATACATTTCTTTCGACGGCAATATGGATACCTCGATCGTTATAAGAACTATAATAGCCAGAAAAGGTAAAATATATTTTTCGGTTGGAGGCGGTATAGTGGCTGATTCTGACCCCGAGGCAGAATACCAGGAGACTATCGATAAAGCCAAAGGGCTTATGGATACGCTCGGGGCTGTTAACGCGGAGTCTTTTTGTAGGGATGAAGCATATGCATAAAGCAAAGATATCTGTAAGCGACAGAGGATTCCTTTACGGCGACGGGATATTTGAGACGATGCGCTCGTATGACGGTAGGATATTTAAATTGAATGAGCATCTTGCGAGATTGTTTGAAGCTGCTAAGTGGTGAAGATAAAAATACCGGCTACTAAAACAGGGCTCAAGAGAAGCCTTCAGCATTTCATGAAAAAGAATAAACTTAAGGATGCGTCATTGCGCATTACGATCACCAGGGGTGAGGGTGCGTTTACGCTGATAAAGGTAAAAGCCGGGAAGCCTTCTATAGTAATTGCCGGCAGAAAATTCAAAGGTTATCCCGCAGTGTTTTATTCAGATGGCATATGCGCTGAGATATCCGCAATAAGGCAGAATGAGCATTCTCCGCTATCGGGAATAAAGAGCCTAAGCTTTCTTAACTATATCTTGGCCAGAATGCATGCGCAGGAGAACGGCTTTAATGAAGCCGTACTTTTAAATACCAGAGGATTCGTTGCGGAAGCTGCAACGAGCAATATTTTTCTAGTGAAAAATAAAAAGATCATTACACCTTCTTTAAATAACAGTATCTTATCAGGCATAACGCGCTCCCAGATCATTAAGGCGGCTAAGCTTCTCGGTCTGAAAGTTCATGAGCGGACAGTGTCTGTGCGGGAGCTTTTGTCCGCCGACGAGGTTTTTCTCACAAGTTCTTTGGCAGAAGTCCTGCCTGTAGTCAGGATAGGGCGTATCCAGATAGGAAAAGGTATGCCCGGTACAGTTACAAAACTGCTTCACGCATGCTATAAAAAGATGATATAATTAACAGATGAACGACAGGCGTTACAGTATAGTATATGAAGATGACTGGCTGATCGTGGTAGATAAGCCTTCAGGACTTCTTGTGATACCGACGCCCAGGAAAGAGACGAATACATTAAGTGATCTTTTAAATAAAGAGCTGGATGAGCGCGGCGTAGAGGTTAACGCTTACCCATGTCACAGGCTCGATCGTGAAACATCAGGGCTCATATTATATGCCAAAGGCAAAAAGGTGCAGCAGAGCCTTATGGATGAGTTTAAGAACAGGCGCGTAAAGAAGGCGTACATAGCTTTCGTCCATGGAAATGTTAAAAATACATCAGGTGAAATAAGTATTGGCATATTTAATCGTAACAAATCCCGCAACGAACCGGCATTAACAAAATACAGAGTCCTCGAAAAGAGAGGGGCTTTTACAATAGTTGAAGCTGAGCCTGTAACTGGTAGGACGAACCAGATACGCATTCATTTTGCCAAGATATCCCACCCTCTGGTGGGAGAGAGTGTTTACGCTTTCAGGAAAGACTTTAAGTTGAGATTTAAGAGGACGGCGCTTCACGCGCAGACTCTGGAGTTTACGCATCCGGTTACGAAAGAAAAGTTGAAATTTACGTCGCCATTACCAAAAGATATGGAAAATCTGGCGGCAGAAAAAGGGAGTAGTGTATGAGCGGAGTGTTCGGAGTGATATCAAAGAGCGACTGCCGAAGAGATCTTTTTTACGGAACCGATTATCATTCGCATCTCGGTACGGAGTATGGAGGCATGGCCGTGTTCGGCAATACGCTCATAAGGCAGATACACAACATAAGCCAGAGCCAGTTCAAGTCGAAATTTTACGAAGATTCAAAACATATGGAAGGCAATAAGGGCATAGGCGTTATAAGCGCTCACGATGAGCAGCCTATATATCTTAATTCTAAATTCGGTCCTTTCTGTCTTGTGATGGAAGGCAGCATAGAGAATACCGAGACTTTGGCTCAGGATATGCTGAAGCGCGGCGGATCGTTCAGTGAGGTCAGTAAAGGGCATGTAAATTCCACAGAACTTGCGGCTAAGCTTATCGTCGAAGGAAAAGATATTACTGACGGGATCGAGAGGATGTTCAGGGTGATCGAGGGTTCGTGTTCCATCCTGCTTTTATGTAGAGAGGGAATATACGCGGCGAGGGATCGCTACGGATACACTCCGCTTGCCATAGGTAAAAAGGCCGATGCCTGGGCGGTAGCTTCAGAGACGAGCGCATTTCCCAATAACGATTTTGAGATAGCGAAATACCTGGCACCCGGCGAAATAGTGCTGCTGACGGAAGACGGGGTTGTCCAGAAAAAAACGGGTGGGAGCACCAACCAGATATGCACGTTTTTATGGATCTATACAGGATTCCCCGCATCAAATTACGAAGGGATAAATACCGAAATGGTAAGGGAGCGGTCCGGAAGACTGCTGGCAAAACGTGATAAAGATATTGAGGTCGATGTTGTTTCGGGTGTGCCGGATTCAGGTGTAGGTCATGCGATAGGATACGCTATGGAGTCAGGCAAACCTTACAGACGGCCGCTTGTGAAATATACGCCTGGTTACGGCAGAAGTTACACGCCTCCATCCCAGGAAAAACGTGACCACATAGCCAAGATGAAGCTCATACCTGTAAAAGAGATAATAGACGGTAAGCGCATAGTCGTCTGCGATGATTCGATCGTCAGGGGAACACAGCTTAAGAATTTTGCGATAAAGAAGCTGTGGAATTCCGGCGCTAAAGAGATACACGTAAGGCCGGCCTGTCCGCCTCTTATGTTTCCATGTAAATTTAATCTTTCCACCAGGACGATCGATGAGCTGGCTGCGCGCAAGGCTATCAGGAGCATAGAAGGGCACGACATAAAAGACGTATCGGAATATCTGGATCCTGAGTCTTCTAAATACAAAAAGATGATAGACTGGATCGCTAAAGATATAGATGTTACGACTTTAAGATACCAGACGATAGATGACATGATATCAGCTGTAGGGCTTCCGAAGGAGAAGCTATGCCTTTACTGCTGGACGGGAAAGTGCCCGCAAGGCAGTGTATGCGGTAAAAAATGCAATACCGAAACAAAAGGAGAAGAGAAATGTCACAAGGCGGCACACATTTAACACCCGAAGGGTATGAAAAATTACGTAAAGAACTTGAATACCTTAAAACCACAAAGCGCCGGGAAATATCAAAGGCGATCGGTGAGGCAAGGGCGCATGGCGACATAAGCGAAAATGCTGAATATGATGCCGCTAAAGATGCTCAGGGGATGAACGAAAAGAAGATCTCGGAGCTTCAGGAAAAGCTTGCCACAGCGCAGATACTCGACAATTCGCAGATGACGAGTGATGAGATACTGATAGGGGCTACCGCAAAGCTTAAGGATATGGACTCCGGTGAGGAGCTTGAGTATACCATAGTTGCCGAAGAAGAAGCGGATTTTGCAGAGAACAAAATATCGATACAGTCGCCGGTAGGAAGCTCTCTGGTGGGGCATAAAAAAGACGATGTGGTTGAGATACAGGTGCCGCGCGGCATATTAAAATACAAGGTCCTTAAGATATCGAGATAAAATGACTATACGAAACATTGAAAAACTTTTTGACCTGTCGCGTCCCGCAATGCAGACGATAATAAAAAAATTCCAGTCTGACATGAAGGCTGGGCTTTCAGGTAATAAAAGTTCGCTCAAGATGATACCCACCTATGTGGAGATGCCTACCGGATGCGAGAGGGGAAGGTTTATTGCTCTCGATCTGGGCGGTACCAATTTCAGGGTGCTGGAACTTACGCTGGAAGGTTCTCATAAAGTGAGTGCGCCCAGGATAATGAAATTTGCCCTGGAAAAGAAGCATATAAACGGCACCGCCGAGGTATTCTTCGATTTTATCGCCGATAGCGTGAAAACTTTCATCAAAAAATATAAAATATCCGGTGCCGCAGAACTCGACCTTGGTTTCACTTTTTCATTTCCTATAAAACAGACCGGTATCGCAAGCGGAATACTTATTTGCTGGAATAAAGGTTTTAAGGCGCGCGGCGTTGTGGGCAATGATGTTGTGAAACTCATGAAAGAAGCGTTTATAAGAAAGGGTGTTGGCAACATAAAGATATCTGCCCTGGTCAATGATACTGTAGGCACTCTTGTTGCCAGAGCATATGAGGATGCCTTGTGTGATGTGGGCGTGATCATAGGGACCGGGACAAATGCATGTTATCCTGAAAAGCTGGCCTGTATAAAGAAGTGGAAGGGTGCGAAGAATAAAAGCAGGCACATGATAATAAATATCGAGTGGGGCAATTTCGATAAACTTGCGTTAACCCAGTTTGACAGGTATCTGGACAAGACTTCCGAGAACCCAGGCCGTCAAATGCTTGAAAAGATGGTCTCGGGCATGTATCTTGGCCGTATTGCAGGACTTATCCTGAAAGATATGGCGCGAGAGGGTGTGCTGTCGTGCGGATGCGATTCATTATTCAGGAAAGGTGAAAGTTTTGAGACCGAATATATGTCGGTAATAGAAGGTGATAATACAGACAGCCTTAAATTGACTGCCGGATTGCTAAAAAAAATGGGCCTGTCCGGAGTGTCTCTAAATGATAGAAAAACGATCAAAGAAATTTGTTCTATAGTTTCTCTTCGCGCTGCGCGCATAAGCGCGTCATGTATTACAGCTATTATTACAAAGATAGATCCGGATGTCTCAGGGCGTCATGCCATAGCTATTGATGGCTCAGTATTTGAAAAACACCCTACGTTCGCGGATAATATGAAAAAAACCCTGAAAGACCTGCTTGGGAAGAGGAGTTCCCGTATAAAATTGGTGCTTGCCAAAGACGGATCAGGAAAAGGTGCGGCCATAATAGCGGCTGTGGCGGCAGCGGCAGGGTGATTTAGTTTGCATTGGCATATGCTGTGGAATATAATAAATAGGAAAATCGCCATGAAAAACAGAGAAAAAGATGCAGAAATATCAAGAGACGGCCTCATAAAGGATTCAGTTCTTCAGGAGCTGAAGGAAAATCCATACCGCAAATTTAGTATCGCGTTTGCGTTGATGACCGTTATACCGTTCCTGACATTTTTTTATGTATTTACGAGCGTTGCTTCATTCGATGCTCTGGCTGGACAGACGGGAGGTATATTATTTATATGCCTGCTCATAGCGGTCTGCGGTTTTGTTATAGGATACCTTATCATAGGCAGCATTCTAAAGCGCCTATTCATTTATGCCACCAGGTTAAAACGCAGTGATCAGCTTAAATCTACATTGGTAGCTTCTGTTGCTCACGAGCTTAAAAATCCCATAACCATTATAAGGACTAATCTCTGCACGTTATCCGATGGATTGGCCGGGGGAATGAATGAGACTCAGAAAAAAATTACAGATCTTTGCGTAAAAGTTACCGATAGGATGACACGGATCATAAACGACCTTCTCGACCTGCATAAAATAGAGGCAGGGATGGTTGATGCAAAGAGAGAGCAATGTGATATTTCCAAACTACTGAAGTCGCAGATAGAGGAATTTGATCCTATCATAAATAAAAAAAATATAAGTCTGGTTACGGAGTTGCTGGACGCAAACCTTATGGTATGGGCGGATGGCGACAAAATAACCCGGGTGATAAATAATCTTTTAAGTAATGCTATAAAAAATACGCCTGAGGGACAGGGCCTGACACTAAGAGCGTATCCCATAGAGCGTTTTGTCCGATTTGAAGTCGCAGATAAGGGGCCCGGCATCCCTACAGATAAGTTGGAAAAAATATTTGATAAATTTGAAAGGCTTGATACTACTAAGGAAGGCACCGGTCTTGGACTGTCCATAACAAAAGACATAGTAGAGATGCACAAGGGCAGGATATGGGCTGAGAGTGCTCCCGGTAAAGGCAGTACTTTTGTGGTTGTGTTGCCGCGTGACCTGCGGCGGGTAATGAGGCTCCAGGCAGCAGAATAGTCCTCTTTAAGGATATCCTCCGGAAATTTTAACATATGAAAAAAATGTCTTTAGTACATCTTAAGGCAAGCCATAAAGGAAAGGTAGTAGATATTCTCGGAGGTGTTAATTTACAGAACAGGCTTATGAGCATGGGTTTGTATAAAGGCAGGGAAGTCGGAAAACTTAGTCATATAGGCCTTAGGGGTCCGGTTGTGATAAAGGTAGGGCGAGGAATATTGGCTCTGGGGCACAATATAGCGGTAAAAATCATTATTGAGGTAGTGTGATAAAAAAGATATATCTTATCGGCAATCCAAATGTCGGTAAAAGCGTGGTATTTTCACGCCTCACCGGAGTTCATGTAATATCCTCAAATTATCCCGGCACTACAGTAGAAATCTCCAAAGGGCTTTTGCGCGGAGGCGATGAAGAGATAGACGTTGTAGATCTCCCGGGTACGTATTCGCTCGAACCGACCTCTCCGGCAGAAGAAGTGGCCGTTTCTTTATTAAAAGAGCATCCGAAGAATGAGATCGTAGTAATAAATATCATCGACTCTACTAACCTCGAGAGGAATCTGCTCCTTACCACGCAGCTTATTGCAGACGGATTTCCAGTCATAGTATGTCTAAATATGTGTGACGAAGCAGGGCATAGAGGTGTTCACATCAATACGGAGCAGCTGGAAAAACTTCTAAATGTTCCTGTGATCTCTACCTGTGCCGTGACTGGTGTGGGTATAAAGCTTCTGATAGATAGAATCGGGGATGCTGTTCCTGCCGCCGGAAAAAGTTTTTCGGCGCGTGAAAGATGGGTTCAGATCGGCACGATAGTGGATCAGGTCCAGCGCCTTGAGCACAGACATCATACTTTGCGTGAAATTCTTGAAGATGCTTCTGTCCGGCCTTTTACGGGACTCGTGATGGCGGCGGGGGTTGTCTATGCCTCATTTAAAATGGTCCGTTTCGTGGGCGAATTTATCATTAACAGGATAACAGATCCGATCTTTATAAATATTTATCAGCCGATCCTGGAAAAGCTGACCAGCCATTGGCAGGAAAATGGATTCTGGTTCCACTTACTTATCGGCGATCTTATCGGCGGGAAAATAGATTTTAAACAGTCCCTTGGGATGCTGACTACAGCCCCTTATATAGAATTTGGCATGGTCCTACCATATATAATTTCATTTTATTTTATACTTAGTCTCCTAGAAGATATTGGATATCTGCCGCGCCTTGCTATATTACTGGATAATCTTTTGCATCAGCTGGGACTGCACGGTTTCGCCGTTATTCCGATATTGTTAGGGTTCGGTTGCAATGTTCCCGGCATTTTAGCGACCCGTACGCTTGAGTCGAAAAGAGAGCGTTTTATAGCCGCAACGCTTATTTCCATTGGTGTGCCATGCGTGCCGCTTCAGGCGATGATATTCGGACTTTTGGGCAAGTTCGGAGGATTTTACGTGACGGGGGTATATCTGGTATTGTTTTCTCTCGTCTTGATATTGGGAATAATTTTAAATCGCGCACTTACAGGCTACAGCCCGGAGTTTTTGCTGGAAATACCGCCGTACAGATTTCCTCCGATCCCGACGCTTATAAAAAAATTATATTTCAGAGTTAAAGGTTTTATCGTGGAAGCTGTCCCCGTCGTAATGCTTGGTGTTCTTTTTGTAAATATGCTTATATATTTCCGGCTTTTTGATTTCCTGACATCGTTATCAGCGCCTGTGATACATAGCCTCTTTGGTCTTCCCAAAGAATCCGTCATTGCTTTAGTAATAGGCTTTATAAGAAAAGATGTCGCTGTAGGCATGCTGATGCCGCTGGGTCTGTCTGCAAAGCAGTTATTCATATCATCTGCGTTGTTGGCGATATCCTTCCCATGCATCGCGACCTTTGTAGTTATATGGAAAGAACTTGGTTTTAAAGCGCTGGCAAAATCTGCTTTAATTATGCTCACCATAAGTGTAATCGTAGGAACATTGCTCAATTTAACTTTATTGTAAAATAAACCAAAACTGAATAATGAAAAAGATAAAAGCTGGTCCATGGATGGTCTTTACGGCGATCGGAGCTTTTATGCTTGCCATAAGCTGGCTGAAGTGGCCCGATGTATTGATAGATTTTGGCCGTGAGCTTTATCTGCCATGGGTCATCAAAAACGGGGCAGTCCTGTATCGCGACGTAGCTTATTTTAACGGGCCGTTCTCACCTTATTTCAATGCTATCCTTTTCCGGTTTTTCGGAACATCGTTAATGACGCTGGTATTTTTTAACATATTACTTATTGCGCTTCTTACATTTTTAATATACAAGATATTCTGTTTTATGACGAACAGGGTTGCGGCGGCTGCGGCAGGGGCAGTATTTTTATCGGTATTTGCTTTTTCGCAGTATACGATGGCCGGTAACTATAATTTTGTATGTCCTTATTCGCATGATGTAACCCATGGCGTGATCCTGTCATTTGTGGCGCTATATGCATTCTCTGTTTATTTGAGGCATAAAAAAATGCGTTGGGCGATTTTAACCGGATTTCTTACGGGGTCTATTTTTTTGACCAAGATAGAAGTTTTTTTAGCTATAGTCGTTGCGATATTTTCCGGAATCATTCTTTCGTTCTTTTCAGAGAAGTCAGCCGTGAAAGAAATGTTTAAATGTCTGGCGGGGATGTGTGCGGCGGGGCTGTTGCCAATAGCCGCTTTCACGCTATATCTGACATTTTTTATGCCTTTTCCGGAGGCCGTATCATCATTAATTGCCTCTTACAAGGCCGTTTTGAATACTGATGTGGCTTCGGGGCTATTTTATAAGAGAATGACAGGGGCGCAGGCCCCGTTATTTAGCATGGTGGAAATGATTAAGAATTCTATTTTTTATATTGCGGCGATACCGGTAATTATTCTGGCGACGAGGACGTTCAGCTATATTTACAGAAAAGAAGGGAGGCTGAAGGCTTTGACCGCGGCGATTATTCCCTGGCTGCTCTTGCTATTTCTTTCCATAAGATATATAAAATATCCTATAAATGCGAAAGGCCTGCCCGTATTGCTCGCCATGTTTCTTTTTTATGCATTATATGTATTCATTAGCGCACGTTCACGCGGCAAAAAAATAATCGCCTCTAAATATTTATTGCTATCCGTATTTACAATATATGGTTTCGTCCTGCTTTTTAAAATATTTCTCAATGTCCGTATTTACCATTATGGATTTGCGTTGGCCATGCCCGGTGCGCTTATATTGACGGCGGTATTTGTATATTTCATACCAAAATTTTTAGCGCGTGCATTTGGAAACATCAAGGTTATACGTAATATTGTATTAAGCGCAGCTGTTATCGTATTGGTTACTCATATTACTATTGCCAAAGAGGTGTATGGCTTTATAACATATCCTGTCGGATCCGGACCTGATACCATCCTTACATTCAGGCCTGAGATATTGGATAGAGGTGCGGTGATGAATGCCGCATTGGATGAGATTAAAAAAAATATACCCCGAGAAAGTAATTTTGTCGTATTCCCAGAGGGCGTGATGCTGAACTATATGAGCAGGGTGAAGAACCCGTCACCTTATATAGTATTTATGCCTCCGGACCTTTCTATATTCAGCGAGGAGACGATCCTGAAATCTTTTGAGACTAATCCTCCGGATTATGTTATAGTAGCTGACAAAAATATGTCAGAGTATGGCTATTCTGCCTTCGGGCGTGATTACGGAATGAGAATATATAGCTGGATCGAAGAGAATTATGTTCCCTTTTCAGTTGCGGGCGATCCTTCGCCGGGAAAAAAAGGATTTAGCATTATACTGAACAAACGAAAAAAGTGAGGCTGAACCATGGAGAAATATTTTTACCAGATGTCGGTGGAAAGATCGGCTGATATATTAAAAGCAGATGTGCTGTCAGGGTTGACGGAAGTCGAAGCTAAAAAGCGCATTGATGAATTTGGGTATAATCAGCTCAAAGAGAAAAAAGAGACAAGCCCGTTCACGATATTCCTTGAGCAATTTAAAGATTTTATCATATGGGTTCTGATGGCCGCGGCTTTAGTCTCCGGCTTTCTGCAGGAATGGGTAGACGCGATCGCTATCATAGCAATAGTTATTCTTAATGCGATCATGGGCTTTATACAGGAATATCGTGCGGAAAAATCTATGGCCGCTTTAAAAAAATTATCCAGCCCTACATCAAAAGTGATCCGCGAAGGTAGTCATGCGGTAAAGCCTTCGGCAGAATTGGTCCCAGGTGACCTGATAGAGCTTGAGGCGGGGGATAGCGTTCCGGCGGATAGCCGTCTTGTGTGGGTGACATCAAATTTCGGCGTCCAGGAAGCGAGTCTTACGGGAGAATCGACTCCGGTCGTTAAAACTACCATAGCTCTGGATGAGAAAGAGGTTCCGCTGGGCGACAGGGCCAACATGGTGTATATGGGCACGTCTGTAGCAAGTGGAAAGGCAAGAGCGCTCGTCGCAGACACGGGGATGAATACCGAGCTTGGTAAAATAGCCGGCATGGTGCAGGATATCGCCCAGGAGCCTACTCCTCTGCAGAAAAAGCTTGAACAGTTCGGCAAATGGATAGTCGTCCTATGTTTTATTCTTGTAGGCCTTGTATTTTTACTTGAGTGGATGAGGGGCGGCAAGATCATTGAAGTATTTTTGACGGCAGTAAGTTTGGCCGTCGCAGCCATACCCGAAGGTCTTCCTGCGGTGGTTACCATAGCCTTAGCTCTTGGCGTCCACAAAATGGTTAAACGTAACGCACTTATACGTAAACTTCCTTCTGTGGAGACGCTGGGCTGCGCCACAGTTATATGCTCGGATAAGACTGGCACGCTCACAAAGAATGAGATGACCGTTCAGGCTGTATTTGCCGGAGGGGATTTGTTTGAGGTGACCGGTATAGGTTATGCTCCGCAGGGTGAATTTATCCTCGGTGGTAAAAAGGCTGAGCATCGCGACTATCCTGCTCTGCGTAAGGCGTTGTCTTGCAGTGTGCTGTGCAATGGAGCCGAACTTAAAAAATCCGGCGATGTGTATAAGATAGTCGGTGATCCGACTGAGGGAGCGCTCCTGACCTCTGCTGCTAAAGCCGGGATATGGAAAAAAGACCTGGATGAAGAGTCCGTGTTTGTAGATGAAATACCATTTGATTCAGAACGTAAAAAGATGACAGTTATCCGCAGAACCGATACAAGGATCCAGGCATTTGTTAAGGGCGCGCCCGACGTTCTTCTTAACGACTGTGCTTATATAGAAGATAAGGGTGTTGTCAGAAAATTGTCAGAAGAAGACCGTGCGTATATCCAGAAGATAAATAGCGATCTTGCGAACCGCGCTATGCGGGTCCTCGCAGTAAGCTACAGAACGCTGGAGGCAGCAGCATCCGCTTATCAGGCCGATGCTGTAGAGAGGGATCTTACGTTTGCGGGCCTTATAGCGATGATAGATCCGCCGCGCGAAGAAGTGAAGAAGGCTATGGAAGAATGTAAAACAGCCGGCATAAAGACGGTGATGATAACCGGCGACCACAAAAATACGGCAGTAGCGATAGCGCGTTCACTTGGTTTTTTCCGCGATGATTCGCTGGCTTTAAGCGGTGAAGAGCTGGACGGCTTAAGCGATGAGAAGCTTTCCGGCGTGGTAGAAAAAGTCGCAGTCTATGCGCGTGTTTCTCCGCAACATAAACTGAGAGTAGTCAGTGCGTGGCGTAAGCGCGGTGACATTGTGGCCATGACAGGCGACGGCGTTAATGATGCGCCGGCAGTGAAAGAGGCGGATATAGGAGTGGCGATGGGTATCACCGGCACAGACGTAACTAAAGAAGTGTCGGATATGATAGTAACGGATGATAATTTTGCCTCTATAGTAGCCGCAGTCGAGGAGGGAAGAGGCATATACGATAACATAAAGAAATTTATACATTATCTGTTGTCGTGTAACGCAGGTGAGATACTGGTTATGTTTACCGCTTCTTTGGTCGGATTTCCGCCTCCATTGTTACCGATACATATACTTTGGGTAAATCTGGTAACGGATGGGTTGCCGGCGCTTGCGCTTGGCGTGGACCCGGTCGATCCGAATATTATGAGAAAGCCTCCGCGGAAACCGGACGAGGCTGTAGTTACCAAAGACAGAGCTTTTATAATGCTGGCCCAGGGGGCCTTTATAGCTTTTTGCAGTTTGCTGGCTTTTGTCCTGGTTATGTTTGTAGAAAAAGAAGGGCTGGACCGTGCACGCACTGCAGCTTTTGTGGTGTTGGCCTGCAGCCAGCTGTTTCACGCATTTAACTGCAGAAGCATGACAATATCTTTATTTAAACTAGGCATATTTACTAACAAGAAATTGCTATATGCTACAGGTGTTTCGTTTATCCTGCAGATGAGTGTAGTTTATGTACCTTTTCTGCAGAAAGTATTTAAGACCGAGCCCCTCGGGTTGTTTGACTGGCTTTTGGTCGTGGTTATCTCCTCGCTTCCTCTCGTCGCCATGGAAGTCTGGAAGGTAATCAGGGGCGTCCGGGATTAGAAATATTTAACACGGAGGTTTTGATTGGCAGCTGTTATAGCATCTTTTTTATTTGTACTTTTAGCGGAGATGGGGGATAAAACGCAGCTTCTGGCAATGGCTTTTGCCGCAAAATACAGCGCGTCAAAAGTTCTTCTCGCCGTATTTCTGGCGACTATTTTAAATCATGCGCTTGCTGTACTGACCGGGCATTTTTTGTCAGTAATTATACCTATGGATGTGATATCCCTGGTAGCTGCACTCTCTTTTATAGTATTTGGTTTATGGACGATCCGCGGAGATAAACTTGAAGGGGAGGATAAAAAAGAGACTAGGTTCGGGCCTGTCATTACCGTAGGTATCGCGTTCTTTTTAGCGGAGATGGGGGACAAGACGCAGCTTGCCACCATAAGCCTTGCCGTTAAATATCAGAATATGGTCGGAGTTCTTATGGGGACGACATTGGCCATGGTTGCAGCAGATGCGATAGGTATAATCATAGGCATAGTCCTTCGTAAACATATTCCCGCGAAGGCTATTAAATGGTTTTCCGCAGTTGTATTTATGCTGTTCGGATTAAGCGGTGTGTATAAGGTGCTTGTTTCCAGGCTAAGTCAGCCGTATGTCTGGGGAACAATATTGATCCTTACTGCCGGCGCGATCTGCTGCGCAAGATATCTTACGAGAGCAGAACCAAAGCAGGGATAGACGTATGAAACATGGCACAATGAAGAGCTTGTCTTTTGTAGATCGTTTCCTTACGCTATGGATATTTTCGGCCATGGCTATCGGGGTATGTGCGGGATATTTTTATCCTAATGTAGTAAATTTCTGGAATAAATTTCAGGCGGGAACGACCAATATACCTATTGCGATAGGGCTTATACTAATGATGTATCCGCCGCTTGCCAAAGTAAAATATGAGCAGTTGGGCAGTGTTTTTAAAAATGTTAAAATATTAAGTTTGTCGCTTATTCAGAACTGGCTGATCGGACCTGTCCTGATGTTCGCTTTGGCTGTATTATTCCTGCGCGGATATCCGGAGTATATGGTCGGGCTGATAATGATAGGGCTTGCTCGCTGCATAGCAATGGTTATAGTCTGGAACGATCTGGCGAAAGGCGATGCTGAATATTGCGCCGGGCTTGTAGCGTTCAATTCATTTTTTCAGGTGATATTTTATTCCGGCTATGCCTGGTTTTTTATTACAATCCTCCCGCCGTATTTTGGTTTAAAAAGCGTTCAGGTGAGCGTTACCATCTCCGAGATAGCTAATAGTGTTTTTATATATCTTGGTATACCGTTCTTGGCAGGTATCATTACCAGGATAGTTTTATTAAAATTGAAGAGCAGGCAGTGGTATGAAGAAAAATTTATACCCAGAATAAGCCCGATAACTTTAATATCACTGCTATTTACCATTTTCGTAATGTTTTCGCTTAAAGGCGAATATATCGTAAAGATACCTCTCGACGTTGTGCGTATCGCAATTCCGCTTTTGATATATTTTGTCCTTATGTTTTTAGTCTCTTTCTATATGGGCAGAAAGATCAAAGCCGGATATGAGAAAACAGCAACGCTATCATTTACAGCAGCTAGCAATAACTTTGAACTGGCGATAGCGGTGGCTGTTGCTGTATTCGGTATCAATTCCGGTGCTGCGTTCGCAGCAGTGATAGGTCCTCTGGTAGAGGTGCCTGTGTTGATAAGCCTTGTAAACGTAGCGCTCTATTTTAAAAGGAAACATTTTGCGTGAAATGTCAGTCATGCCTTAAAAAATGAGCAGCAGGATATATAAATGACAACAGAAGTCAGGTCCAGAAAATACGGAGTGCCGGGCCTTGTCTGGTTTATCGTGATAATTACAGAGCTGCTTTTCATGTCTTTCTGTCCGCGCAATGCTATATTTAATCCGAATGCCACACTTTTTGAAAAGATATTCCTACTAGGCTCAGATTTTTTCCTGCTCGGAATAGCTATATTTGTCCTTATAGCTGCGTTCAGAGCGATGGGGAAGGCTCTGCGCAGGGTCAGGTTCTTGAAACCAGTTTTTGTATTTGCCGCCGCATATATTATAGTTCTGCTTTATCTGTTAAGCTGGGGCCTTTTCAAATTTACCGATAAATTTCTTGATACTAAAGTCGTATTTTTTATCATGAATAATCCGTCTCTGATGATGCAGCATGCGCTAAATGTAGAACCTTTTCAGACCATGGCAGTCTTTGCTGTTGCGCTCATCTATGCCGTGCTTATATTCTTTGTTGTCAGAAATACGATTTTTACAATAACTCCTAAAGTGCGGCCTGTTGTTGTAGGAGCGGCGCGTGCGACGGCCATCTTTACAACAGTTTCATTTTTCTGCGGAAGCCTGTTCTACTTATTTCCTGAAGGTATGTCCGACCGGTCCCGTAGCGCAGCGGATATGCAGTCTGAATTTATTTACAGAAAAGCTTTTGATAACCAAACAGCGCCGATTCTTTCTTTTTTGGCTGGGCTGTCGAAAGCTGTTTTTGACGGACAGCATAATGAGCAGGACGTCAGAGATCTCAGCAGGACGGGTCATCCAATAATTAGTATGAATGAATATCTTGCATCTTTCGATCCGGGCAAGATGAAAAAGTATAATGTTATAGTGATACTGGTCGAATCATTGCGGCCGGATCAGCTGAAGGCTTTTGGGGGAGACAGGCTGGTGATGCCAAATGTTGAGGCGCTGGCCAAAGACAGCTGTCTGTTTACGGATGCCTACACTGAGTCGAGCCATTCGAGCTATGCCGACATATGCCCGTTCTCATCTCATTATCCGCTGCGCTCTGACAGGACGTATTATTACCCTGAGAACATACTCTATCCCAGGATACTGATCTACGATGTCCTTAAGCAGCTGGGGTATAAGACTGCCATATTCTCTTCACAGAATGAGCATTGGGGAAATATGTATAACTATCTGAATACGGGGAATATCGATAAATTTTTTCACTCGCAAAATTATGACGGGCCTACCTATGTGCTGGAAGGTGATATAGGTTTTTTTGAATGGTTTAATGGCAAGAAGAGGTCCGGTAAGATCGACGACCGTTATACAGTACGTGAGGCTGTAAAATGGATGTGGACGGTAAAAGATGAGCCGTTCTTTATGTATCTTAATCTTCAGAACAGCCATGTTCCCTACGAGGTTCCGGATGATTTCAAGCGGCCATTTGGCAAAGATAAGATCGACTTTCAGATAGGTTTTAATTACTATCCGATTGGCAGGAATGAAGATGTAAAGAACGCTTATGCCGACAGCTTATCTTATATAGATTCCCAGCTGGGCCTTTTATTCAAGTATCTTAAAAGATCGGGGCTTTATGATAAGACCATCATTGTCCTTACCGGAGACAATGGCGAAGCTTTTTACGAACATGGATTTGCAGCTCATGCCAACAAGCTTTATAACGAGGTCATGAAAGTCCCGCTTATTGTGCGGATCCCCGGAACCACGGGCAAAATTAATTCGCAGCTTGCCCAGCACATAGATATAACGCCGACCATCTTTTATATATTGGGCATACCTCCTCACCCTGGTTTTCAGGGTTTTTCTCTCCTGGATGAATCTAAGGAAAGGGGCAGGGCAGTGTTTTTAACTGTGCAGACGGTATTGACGGATCAGTATGCCGTGGTTAAGGACGGGTGGAAGCTTATATTTGAGCCGGCGTATGACGAATATTTTCTTTACGATCTTGATAAAGACCCCGGTGAAAATAATAATCTTGCGAAGATAAATACAGATAAGACGAAAGAACTCAGCGGGATATTGCTTTCCTGGCGAAATGCGCAAATAGCATATTATAATGACGCTACCATTTATTCCAAGTTTTATCCCCCTCGCTTTGAGCAGTAGGTGCTGTTTCTTTCCGGCAGAAAATATAGCTACAAGTAGCGTATCCCTGGATGTATGATATAATTATAGACAATTATTAAGAGGTGCAAGGTGGATAATAATTTAGAAAAAGGCGTAAAACAACACAGAGAGGGCGGAGTCAGGCAGATGATCGCTATAGCGCTGCCCATGGTGGTTTCGTCGTCGTGCGATACGCTGATGGTATTTACTGACAGGCTTTTCCTGTCAAAACTTTCTCCCGAATTTATGAATGCCGCTATGGGGGGAGGGCTTACGGCGTTTATGATGATATCCTTTTTCCTGGGGCTTACAGGATATACGACTGCGCTCGTTGCGCAGTATTTTGGCGCCCGGAGAAAAAAGCAATGTGCTATTGTAGCAGCCCAGGCATTAATATTTTCCTTATTAGTATATATTCCTATTCTTGTGTGCCGTCCGCTTGCCCATGGCTTCTTTAAGGTAATGGGTATTACTCCGGCCCAGCTGGCTCCGCAGATATTGTATTTTGATATCCTTATGTTCGGAGTGATATTCAGCCTTTGCAGGAGTTCTCTGTCGGGGTTTTTCTCCGGAGTTGGCAGGACTAGGATCGTAATGATAGCGTCCTGCACAGCGTTTGTCGTGAATATTGTATTTAACTATATATTTGTTTTCGGGAAATTCGGCGTTCCGGCATTCGGGATAGCGGGGTCGGCATGCGGAACTATCATCGGAGGATTGTGCGGCGTTCTGGTCCTTGCAGCGGCGTATTTCGGCAGGAAAAACAGGATCGAATTTCATGTTATGGAATCCCTTAAGTTCGATAAAGCCGTTTTTAAAAAACTTCTGCGTTTTGGGTCGCCGACAGGGGTTGAGTTCTTTATGAATATGCTCGCTTTCGACGCGGTCGTGCTGGCGTTCCAGGCATATAGTCCCGCCGCAGCTACTGCCGCCACTATAGTTTTTAACTGGGATATGGTATCGTTCGTTCCGCTTGTAGGTGTAGAGGTAGGTGTGATGAGCCTTGTCGGGAGGTTTATGGGTGCCGGGAAACCGGAAGTTGCCCATATGTCAGTTATGTCAGGATTGAAAATGGGAATGATGTATTCCTCCGTTGTTTTTGTATTTTTTGTTATATTTCCTGAACACCTTGTGAATATTTTTCGCCCCAATGTTTACGATACCGTATTTGTTTCTGCTGTGCCGACGGCTATATTCATGGTGAGACTTGCAGCGCTTTATGTTTTAGTAGAAGCGGTCCTTATAGTGCTTATCGGAGCCTTGCGCGGAGCCGGAGATACCTTATGGGCGATGGCCATGTCCGTAAGCGCTCACTGGATAATGCTGGCGATCGCACTTATTTCATTTCACGTATTAAAGGTTTCGGCTGAGACGGCATGGGTGTTCATGGTCATGCTTTTTATTGTGCTCGCTTTTGTAGTGGGCCTTCGATACCGTCATGGAGCCTGGAAAAAAATAAAAGTTATACATGAGATTGAGCCTGCTATGGTAGGCGATGGTTTTCATGAAATAAGCGATCTATAAAATAAAAAGGAGTGCTTTGCATGAAAAGAAAACCAAAAGATTATGCAATCGGCGACGGGTATATAGACATTGCAATAAATCAACTCGCTAAAGGCTCGTGCTCTACTGAAACAGAATGCCTGCTGCGTGAAATACTTACTACTGCAATTAAGCTGGGTAAGGAATCGGGCGATATGGGCGATCTCAAGCTCGTTAACGACGCCCTAAAAGAACTGCGATATTCCTTTAAGATTTTTTCTCCTTATAGAAAAGTAAAAAAGGTCATAATATTCGGGTCGGCCAGATCCGCAAAAGATTCTGCCGAATATAAACTGGCGGAGGAGTTTGCGAAAAAACTGACAGACAGAGGCTATATGATAGTAACCGGAGGCGGGCCCGGAGTCATGGAAGCCGGCAATAAGGGTGCGGCGGCGGGAAAAGAGTTTGCGCTAAATATCCGTCTGCCTTATGAGCAGAAGGCCAATCCTTATATCGATGAAAAAGATAAGATAATCAATTTTAAATACTTCTTTACCAGAAAATTGATCTTTGTCAAAGAGACCGACGTGACTGCTTGTTTCCCAGGCGGGTTCGGCACAAATGACGAAGGGTTTGAGATGCTTACGCTCGTCCAGACGGGCAAATCCAGGCCGAGGCCCATAGTTTTAATGGAGCCGGAAGGTTCGACATACTGGACGGAGTGGATGCGTTTTGTGAAGAACCAATTGCTTAAGAATGGATTTATAGATAAGGATGACTTAAATCTTTTCCGTATAGTAAGAACTGCTGATGAGGCTATCTCATATGTAGAGGATTTTTATAAGGTCTATCATTCTATAAGATACGTCGCCGGCCTGACCGTGTTGAGATTAAACAGGGCGGTCTCCGACAAAACGCTGGAGGATTTGAATAAAAAATTTAAAAATATCCTGACAAGCGGAGAAATTGCAGTATCGCCGCCTACTAAAAAAGAAGTAGAGCGGGGAGAATATCTCGATCTCCCCAGGCTCATAATGAATTTCAACCATCGTAATTACGGCAAACTTTACGAAATGATAGGCGTCATAAATAGAGATTAACTAATAATTATACTAAGCACTTGTTTTTGCATATAAAAACAATTATAATAAAAACGGGTCTAGAGTTCTCCTCTAGAGGTTAAGCAATTTCTGATGGTCGGGCCGCCATCTTTCTGGGTAAACCCCGGGAGGGGTGGCTTTTTATTTTTACCCTCGACTAAGCTCTGGACAAAATTCTGAGCTTGTCGAAGGGTTCTGGAGGACCTATCATGAGAAGACTTCTTTTATTCGTACTACCAATCCTGCTTATAGTTACTATAGCCTTTATCGGTTTCGGCGTATTCCAGGTGAGAAGTGAAGAAGCCAGGCTCCTGGACGAGCTGATGCGCAAGGCTAAAGCTGTGGCTGAAAGCATGGAGCTTTCCGTTAAGCATGCCCTTGTAAATAATAATATACGCGACGCTATATGGCTGGTAGAAAAATTTCAAAAGAGAGAGAGGGCTCAGGGCTGCGTAATTTATGATAAAGACGGTAAAGTAGTTGCTATCACAGACAGATTTTCAGAATGGAAACACAGGCCTAAGCCTTATCTGAATAGTGCCATTACAGATAAGTCCGCACGAGGCATGATAGAGAAATTTAAGGATTACAGCGTATATAGTTATGTCCTGCCTATAATGGATGATGAAGGAAATGTTGTTGGCCTGGAAGAAGTTTTATATGACACCTCGCATGTCTTTACGCAATTGACCGAACTGTGGCGGCGGCTGAGTACAGCTCTGATAGTGCTCGTTGTCTTCATAGTGTTGGTCTCCCTCCTTGTGCAGCGGCAGATATTCACTGCGCCCGTAGAACAGCTTACTGAGTGGTTTAAACTATTCCAGCGAGGCGAAATTGATACCAAGCATCCAATTAGAGAGAGGGGTGAGCTTGGTAAGTTGGCCAGCGAAGTAGAGCAGGCTGCTCTTAGTTTGAGGGTTGCCAGAAAAGCGGCAAGCGAAGAGGCGACTGAGAGGATACAAAAAGAAGATCTATGGACTGATTCGAAACTAAAAGATGTTGTGAAGTCAAAGCTGGGTGACAATGCCCTGTTTCTGGTGTCAAACAGGGAGCCCTATATGCATGTTATGAATGAAGCGAGCGGTATTGCCGAATGTGTCCGTCCGGCGAGTGGTGTTGTTACCGCCCTCGATCCGATAATGCGCGCCTGCGGCGGTACATGGATAGCGCATGGCAGCGCCAACGCAGACAGGAAATTTGTTAATTCTAAAAATAAACTTGGTGTACCTCCCGGAGAAGACCGCTATATCTTAAAGAGGGTATGGCTTACAAAAGAAGAAGAGGATGGATATTATTACGGTTTTTCAAATGAAGGTCTGTGGCCGTTATGTCATATAACTTATACAAGGCCTACGTTCAGAGAATCTGACTGGAAGGCATATAAAAAAGTTAATCAGAAATTTGCTGATAATATTTTAGAAGAGTTGCCGGCGAAGAATCCGTTCATCTTTATACAGGACTACCATTTTACTTTACTGCCTCAAATGATAAAAGCAAAACGTCCCGATGCTACCATTGCGCTTTTTTGGCACATACCATGGCCCAATCCCGAAGTTTTTTCAATATGCCCATATCAGACTGAAATACTTGACGGTATGCTGGGATGCGATCTGATAGGTTTCCATGTTCAGTATCACTGTAATAATTTTATTGATACGGCGAATAGGATGCTGGAATGCCGTGTAGATACAGAAAGATTCAGTATAGTGCGTTCTGCTAAAGAGACGCTGGTCAGGGCGTTCCCGATAAGCGTAGATATTGATATAAATTCAAATATTACTCAGGATGAAAAAGCGCGGGTGGATAAGATAGTAAAAGAATATATGCTCGAAGGTAAAATAGTTGCTCTTGGCGTCGACAGGATAGATTATACGAAAGGCCTTTCTGAAAGAATGATGGCGGTAGATCGTTTCCTTGAGAAATATCCGGAGTATAAGGGTAAATTTGTTTTTATACAGTTAGGAGCCCCGAGCCGCACGCATATCAAACGATATCATGACCTTATGGGAGAACTTGACGAATTATCGGAAAAGATAAACTGGAAATACATGAGCGATGACTGGAAACCCATAATATACCTTAAACGCCACTTCTCACCGGAAGAGATAAAACCGTATTACAGGATAGCCGATATATGTATTGTAAGTTCGCTTCATGATGGAATGAACCTTGTGGCTAAGGAATACATCTCTTCCAAAAATGACCTTAACGGCAGTCTGATATTGAGCAGGTTTACGGGTGCTGCGAGAGAGCTTGTAGATGCGATAGAGATCAATCCCTATTCAATAGAAGAATTTGCAAATAGTATTAAATTTGCGGCGAGCATGCCTGTGCCGGAAAAAAAGAGGCGTATGCAAAATATGCGTAAGATAATAACGGATAATAATATTTACAAATGGGCGGGCAGCATAATCACGGATCTTACTACTATAAAAAAGGTTCCCTGATGAAATGTGTTGTGGAAAAACCCATCTATCTTTTCTCAGACTGGAAAAAGATAGAAAAGTTATTTCGTAATAGATTTATATATCTATTACTCGATTATGACGGAACATTAACGCCTATAGCCGATACTCCCCGCAAAGCTATAATGCCTGCAAGGGCGAAAACGCTGCTTCACAGGCTATCGGGTCTTTCGCGCTGTAAGGTTGCCATAGTAAGCGGGAGAAGATTAAGTGATGTTAAAAAACGGGTAGGCCTGAAAAATATAATATACGTCGGTAACCATGGATTTGAAATTAAAGGCCCGGGGGTGAAATTTGAAAACCCTCTGCCGAAACATTACAAGGCATCGCTTGATGAGATTAAGTCTAAGCTTAAAAGGCGTCTCTCCGGTATTAAAGGTGTTATCGTAGAAGATAAGGGGTTTTCGCTGGGCGTGCATTACAGACTGGTATCAAATAAAAATATACCGGAAGTTAAAAATATATTTTATGATATAACGTCTGCTTATGAGACGAAAAATATTATAACGGTTAAAACCGGCAAAATGGCGCTGGAAATAAGGCCGCCCATGGCATGGGACAAAGGTAAGGTCGTTTTGTGGCTTTTGGCCAGGCTATCGGCCTCTATACGGAACAAAAATATAAAAACGCTCCCTGTCTATATCGGTGATGACACGACAGATGAAGATGCTTTTGAGTCTTTGGGGAATAAAGGGATTACGGTATTTGTAGGTAATCCTAAAAATACAAAAGCACGATTTTACTTAAAAGAGCCTGACGAGGTAGCGCGATTCTTAGAAACTATCCTAAATATGCAGAGGCAGGTAACCTATGCCGGAAAATGAAATAAAAAAAGCAAAAGAGCCGTTTCGTTTTTATACGCGCCTGAATCTTTCAGAGCTGACCGGCATGAAGGCATCCGATCTGGGCGAGTTGTTAGAATGCCTGAAAAAAGCCCCGGAATCTGCGATATACCACCATACCCACAGGTTTTTGCAGCAGCATCAGTACTTATCTCCCGAGCCTCCGAATGATTTTGCTTACTGGGTAAGTAATGTGCTCGGCGAGAGAAGGCTGGGCGAGCATTTGGCCAGCATCGATACAATAGGATTTAATAATATCAATGACCTGAGGCAAAAATTTATTTCAGTTATAAAAGATTACCTGAAGGAAAACCCCTCTGCCAAATTAAAATTTGCGAGCAATGAAGAAGCTTTGTATTTTGTGAAATCTATAAGTTTTATTTTCCCCACAAATTATCTGGCATACGACCTTGCGGAATTCCTGGATATACTTAAGAAGATTACGATAGATTCTGTGTATTTTCATATTTTTGAATCACGCCTCAGATTGGCCAAGGGAACAAATGATTTTTCGAAGTGGATCAAAGAATCCATAGGTGATAGTAAACTGGCAAGCGATATTTCCAAACTTGATCCATATAGCTATACGCTTGAGGAATTAAAAGATAGGATAATAAAAATTACAGAAGCGCGTCTCGGAGTTTAATATGGCAAAAATCAATGAATATATTCCTGTGGTGGGCCAGCCTGTTATAGATGACCTCCGGCTTTTGGGGGAGAAGCTTACAGGTAAAGTGATACAGAATATTAATTCTACTTCTGTCGGCGGAGGAGTGGCTGAGATACTGAACCGGATGCTACCGCTATTGAAAGAACTCGGTGTGGATGCGAGATGGGACCTGGTAAAAGGCGGCAGTCAGTTCTTTGAAGTTACGAAAAAATTTCACAATGCGCTTCACGGCAGGCGGGAGGACGTAAGCAGGCGCGATTTTGAAGTTTTTATGGAGACAAGCCGGGAAAATATAGAAGAGCTGAATACTTATGGTGATATTGTTTTCGTTCATGACCCACAGCCGATCGCTTTGGTGACTAAAAAGAAAGATAATAAATGGATATGGCGCTGCCATGTGGATGTTTCCAATCCTAACCGTAGGGTGTGGAGATTCTTGAAAGGTTTTATCTCGCAATATGATGCCTCTGTATTCTCGGCTCCCAGTTTTGCGCAGGATATTCCCATAAGGCAGTTTCTGATATCACCGTCTATAGACCCTTTAAGTGATAAAAATAAAGAACTGCCTCAGGAGACAATAGATTCGGTGTTGAATAAATACGGTATCTCGAAAGATAAGCCTATAATAACGCAGATCTCCAGGTTTGATGCTTTAAAGGATCCCGTAGGTGTTATAAAGGCATATAAAAAAGTAAAACAGCGTATAGACTGCAGGCTTATTCTGGCCGGAGGTACGGCGGCAGATGATCCGGAAGGTGTGAGGGTTTTGGAAGAGACCAGAGAAGCGGCTGCGGGCGATGCGGACATACATATTCTGCTATTGCCGCAGAATGATATAGAGGTAAACGCTCTCCAGAGAGCATCAACTGTCATTATGCAAAAATCGATCAAAGAAGGATTTGGGCTTACGGTTTCGGAAGCCTTATGGAAAGCGAAGCCTGTGGTGGCGTCTAATGTAGGAGGTATCTCGCTGCAGGTGAAGCATAAATATTCAGGGCTGCTTTGTCATTCTATTGACGGCGCGGCCTTTGAATTGAAGCAGCTTCTTAATAATCCTCAGTATGGTAAAAAGCTAGGAGAAAACGGTAAGGAGCACGTAAGAAATAATTTTTTGATAACGCGCCATCTCAGAGACTATATGCTTCTATTCCTTTCGTTATATCATAATGAAGATACTGTTTATTTGTAAAAAAATAGATATTGTTATTATTGATTTTTTAAGTAAATAAGCTATACTGTAAACGGGTCTAGAAGATTTTTTCTAGAGGGATTAAATGATGGTCGGGCCGCCATCTTTGAGTGAAGAAAACTCAGAGGTGACGGTTTTTTTATTTTTAGGATGGTCTAAAACAGGAGGATTTATTTATGACAGGAGATCTGACTAAGGATTGGCTGACGTATGTTTTGATTATAGGGATGATCTGGTTTTTTAGCTATATAATTATTAAAAGTAATAAGGATTCAAAAAAATGATACCTAATATACGCAAGAATAACATTTAAGTTTTAGAAAAAAAGACATGAAGGTATTTTGCGACGACCCTCGACTCCAATTTTTACTCCATAATAGCCTTGATTTTATGTTAAAATGAAAAACGGTGTTGTATGTAAAGGAGCATTCAAATGAATACAAGATTTGAAGCTATAAAAAAACATTTTGAGAGCGAAGCAGAGAGGTTTGACAAAGTATTTTTTAAAGTAGCGCCATTTTATAAAGAAGCTATAGGGGCGCTTGTGCTGACGCTTCCTTTTGCAGATGGCAAGAAGCCGAAGGTTATTGATCTTGGCTGCGGCACAGGCAATATAACCAAGGCGGTTAAAGAAAGATATCCGGATGCCCGCGTAGCATGTCTTGATATGGCGCAGGGCATGATAGAAATGGCAAAGGCCAAGCTTAAAAATCATAAAGATATCGAGTATTGGGTTGGCGATATACGCAGATATGGTTATTCTGACAAGCCCGACGCAGTTATCTCGTCTTTGGTTCTGCATCATCTGGATAAGAAAAATAAAAAATTATTTTATAGGAAAATATTTAATGCTTTACCTAAAGGAGGTGTGTTTTATACTGCCGATTTTGTATTGCCTCCAAGCGATTACCTGGCGAAGGCATACGTCGGGCAGTGGAAGAAATTTCTGCGTAAGAGTTTTTCATCGTCGCAGATCAATGAAATTCTGACAAAGCACAAAGAAGAGGACAGACCTGCTGAACTTCTTTTTGAGATTGATCTTTTGCGTAAAGTTGGCTTTAGGGATGTGGAAGTGGTCTGGAAAAATTATAATTTTGCCGTATACGGCGGGGTCAAATAATAGTTTGGGCAATGACGGTCCTATGTGAGTGCAGAAAACGGAGAGTAGATCATGAAAAAGTGGTACGAGTCTTTATTTGAAAATTATGCCCATAAATACGATAAGGAATGTTTTGTCCAGGGCACTGTGGGTGAATGTGATTTTATCGAACAAGAAATAACGCAGGATAAATCCCTGAAGATATTAGATATCGGCTGCGGCACCGGCCGTCACGCGATTGAACTGACAAAGAGGGGATATGAAGTTACCGGCGTTGACCTTTCCGAGAATCAGATAAAAAGGGCAAGGGAAAAGGCGAAAGAGGCAGGGATGGTCATCGATTTCCAAGTACAAGATGCGCGCAATCTCTCTTTTGACGGCGAATTTGATATGGCGATTATGTTGTGTGAAGGCGGATTCTCTCTTATGGAAACAGATGAGATGAATTTCGCGATACTCAAGAGCGCGGCCAGGGCTTTGAACGGTCATGGGAAGTTCGTCTTTACCACATTAAACGGATTGTTCCCGCTGTTCCATTCGGTCAGTGAATTTTATAAGTCGTCGGCGCAGAAAGAAGGCCAGTCCCAGTGCAAGGAGTGCTCCTTTGATCTGATGACTTTCCGTGATCATAACACCGCTGTTTTTGAGGACGATTCCGGTAACAAAAGAGAGCTTAAGTGTAATGAACGTTATTACGTGCCTAGCGAGATAACGTGGCTTTTAAAGACGCTCGGGTTTAAGAAAATCGACATCTTTGGCGCGAAGCTTGGGGCATACTCGAGAAACGACAAATTGACTCCGGAAGATTTTGAGATGCTTGTCATTGCAGAAAAATAAACGGATAAATAACCACCATGGCTAAAAAAAATGTAATTATAATAGGTGCTTCGTCGGGCATCGGTAAAGAGCTGGCAAAAGTATTTAGTGGCAAAGGTTATGTCGTTGGCATTACAGCTCGCAGGTTGGAGATGCTGTCAGAGGTAAAGAAGGAATTACCGAGCATCTCTTTTATGAAGCGCATGGATGTAGCGATTCCGGAAGAGGCGATGGGTATTCTCGAAGGGCTCATAAATGAGATGGGCGGTATAGATATAATTGTAATAAGCGCCGGAATCGGATTTATAAATTCCGATCTGACCTGGGAAAAAGAGAAAAGCACTATTGATGTTAACGTTGCGGGTTTTATGGCTATGGCAAACGTTGCTATGAAACATTTCATAAGGCAGGGGTCGGGTCATATCGTTGGGATATCATCAATAGCTGCGATAAGAGGTGATTCGTCTGCGCCAGCCTATAGCGCATCGAAGGCTTTTATGTCAAATTATCTCGAGGCCTTGAGATTTAAAGTTAAAAAGATGAAGGTCCCAATTGCGGTTACAGATATTCAGCCAGGCTTTGTCGACACGAAAATGGCGCAGGGCGACGGGCTATTTTGGGTTGCGCCTGTGGAAAAAGCCGCCATGCAGATATTCGATGTAATAAAAAATAAGAAGGAGCATGCTTATATTACCAAGCGCTGGCGATTTATTGCGTGGATTCTTAAAATTATACCCGGCAGGATTTTGGCGAAATTTTAGTACGAAATGAAGTCATCTCATAAAAGAACTATGCGAGGTTGCTGTAATGAAAATGCATAAAAAATTCATGATGGAAGCGATAAAAGAAGCGCGGGAAGGTTTGCGTGAAGACGGGATACCTATAGGATCCGTCCTGGTCATGGAGGGCAGGATTATTGGCCGCGGACATAATAGAAGAGTGCAGAATCGTTCATCTATCCTTCATGCGGAAATGGACTGCCTGGAGAACGCAGGGAGGCTGGCAGCGGAAGATTATAGTAGATGTGTTATGTATTCGACGCTTTCGCCGTGCGATATGTGTACCGGCGCGATACTTTTATATAAAATCCCTGTCGTGGTCATAGGTGAAAACGAGACTTTCAAAGGGCCAGAAAGCTATTCGCAAAGCAGGGGAGTGCAATTAATAAACCTGGATATGGAAGAATGCAAAAACATGATGAAGGATTTTATCGCTAAAAATCCTGAATTGTGGAATGAAGATATAGGTAAATAGAATGTAGCTTTGTACCGTCTGAAAACTTGAAAAGAGGTTAAGCATGGATATTTACACGAAGTCATATCAGACTAAGAATGGTTTAGTTGAGGGAACGCAAGTTAAGTGGTCGAATTTCAGTATTCTACTGGTAGCTGGTAAAAAAGCTTTTTTAACATGCGGTGTTTTTGACCTGGAAGCTATTGATGCTTTTGGGGCGGCAGCTGCCATAGTAGAAAGCACGCCGGACAATCCCATCGGTAATCTGGATCGGTTCCCAAATAGAAAGATCACCAAAGTTAATTCAAAAGCAAAAGCATTGGGTATCGCCGTAGGTATGGACGTTAAAGATGCTTTCGAGATAATAGCATGAAAAAGTTTTATCCAGACCTTTGGTTGGGCGATGGCGGAAGTGCTGTGTGATGATTTGAGGAG
>Ga0172381_10001123_pt1 | contig 32606 bp, 30 predicted proteins | sample Leawel6488metaG_FD_119754 | JGI IMG/M metagenome (GOLD analysis project Ga0172381, IMG submission 119754) | Leachate microbial communities from a municipal landfill in Southern Ontario, Canada - Leachate well 64-88 metaG | ecosystem: Engineered > Solid waste > Landfill > Unclassified | place... | reverse complement strand
TCTTTTTCGTGTTTTATTATCAATTTTCCTAATGTTGATGTTTTAAGTAGGGGGGTGTCGCCGCAAACAATAAGGGTGCGACCATCCAATCCAGCCAATAAAGGCGCGACTTGTATAATAGCGTGACCAGTACCTTTCTGTTCGTGCTGATATACTGTTTCAGACTCGCTTTTGACGATTTCTTCTGTAACCGGACCACCAAATCCAACGATAGTGACCTTACGATCTATAGATAGTGGGCGGAGTGCGTTTAACACATGCTTCACAAGAGGCACCCCAAGAATTGGATAACTAACTTTTGATTTGTCTTCTCCTAATGATTTCATGCGCGTGCCTTTTCCGGCCGCTAAAATAATGGCGTAAGTTTTCATGCTATTTTCTCCTTAAAATGCTGGTTAATCGAGTGATATACCCCAATTTTGCATACTTTTTTTCCAATTTGACAAGTTTTTTCGCATCGCTATCAAGTGCAATTACCGAACTTCCTGAGCCACTCATCAATACGATTTTTAGCCCATCTTGAATGAGAAGTTTTTTTACTTTGTCAATTTCTGGCAATAAAAGGAAGGATGGTTTTTCTAATGCGTTGTGCACACTACTAGCTAACAAATCATCATTGCCCGTTGCCAGTGCTTCAAGAACCTTGTCGTTATCTCCGTTTTCGAGTTCCATTGTATCAGCTTTATCAAAAACGTTTTTTGTCGATAGGCCTTTTTGTGGCTTAACAATCAGCACATGGTAAGCTTTTCTAATGCTAATTGGTTCGATAATTTCTCCGATGCCCCGTACTCTGGCCGGCACATTAAACATACAATAAGGGACATCTGCTCCAATTGATTTGGCAAGCGCGATTTTCTCTTCATTGGTTGACTTAATCTTTAAAAGTTTAAAAATGGCATTTAAAACAGCTGCGGCGTTGGCGCTTCCCCCCGCAAGTCCGGCCGATATTGGGATATCTTTATAAACGTGAATCGAAAATTGATGTTTAAACTTATATAACTCTCGTGCTTTAGCAATAGCTATGCTAATTAGATTGTATTTCGTGTCCTCAATCTCAATATCATCGCATGTGATGAAAGAGTCCAAAGATTCGGGTAAAACAGATATTTCTATTGAATCATGCAATTCAAGAGGAAGGTTAATCATATCGAGTTGATGATAGCCGTTTATGTCTTTAGCAAGAACATTCAAGGCGATATTTATTTTTGCATAAGCTTTAATGTACATAAAGGGATGTCCTATGAGCGAATAACATTGTATCTTTGAAGTATTAAAACTTCAATTGTTTTATCAAGGCTAAATAGAAAGTTACATCGAGGTCTTGGGGTCGTTTTGTGCCATCAACTTTGAGAATGGATAAGGTTTCGTCGGCTTGAATTGAGTCGTTTAATAGCAAGCGAAGGTTATTACGTATCGTCTTACGACGATGATGAAACAAGCTCTTTACTATTTTAATTAGTTTCTCCGCAGTCACATAATCACAATTTGCGTTGATGTTAATCTCTACGACACTCGATTCAACTTTGGGGGTGGGTACAAATTGCGCCCTCCCGACATTGAATGTCTTTTTTATCGTTCCTAGAAACGACACTAGAATTGCAAGCGGACCATATCCATCTTCCCCTACTTTGGCATTAAGTCGCTGCACAACTTCTTTTTGAATCATAAAGACCATTTTTGTGCATGTGCGACCATTTAAAAGGCAATATTCTACCGTATCTGATGTGATGTAATATGGAAGATTTCCAATGATTTTTTTGTAGTTTGAAACATTGTGTTTTAGTATGCTTTCTTGAACAACGCTAATGTTGGTTTTGTCGCCAAACTGCTCATTCAGAAACGCAATTGTTTTTGGGTCAACATCTAAGAGGCAAACATCGGCAGATGTCTGCGTTAAAAAGCACGATAAAGAACCAAAACCAGCACCTATTTCTAAAACTTTTTCATCTTTTTTTACATCGAGTGTTTCGACAATTTTCTGAGCTGTTTGTGGATTGATTAAAAAGTTCTGACCAAGATCCTTAGATGCTATTAATCTAAGTGTTTTGACAAATTCAAAAAATGCATCAAGATTATTGAACTTCATTGATGGCGTCCTTTATTTCCTGATAGGTAATATTCATTGATCTAGCTCGATTTAAAAAGCGTTTAGCGTTTACAAAACCGAGGTGAAAGTGCTCTGCGACTTTCGTTCGGAGATAGTGCGAATTATTCGAACCAGATAACCCGAGATTATATAAATCGTTTACACTTAATTCGCTATCAAAATTTGCCCTTTTTTCAAGCGGAAAATTAAGGGCGTCCAAAACGATTTTTCTACTTGTTTCAGCCACACCAACTTTGCCATTTTTGATGGCATCTTTTTTGTTTATGAAAACATGTTTTAAATTTGAAATATTATCGTCTAATTCTGTTCGTATTTTTTGGCCGGGAAAGTCAGGGTCAGTCAAAACAATTATCGGTTTTGATGTGGACTGTTCTTTTAAATATTCGATTGTCGGTTTTGGAACATCGGAACCATTTGTCTCAACAAATTCAGCCTCAATAAACGAAGACAAAAAAGCAACATCGCTTTTGCCCTCGACAACAATTATGGCCTCAATTTTTCTTTTGTTCATCTACTGATTTTGAATAACCTTTTAAAGTTTTCGGTTGTCGCTTGATCAATAACATTAGGATTAACTCCTCTGAGACGAGCAATTTCTTCAAGGATTAACGGTAAATATTGGGGTTCGTTTTGTTGACCGCGCAGCGGGTGGGGGGCAAGGTAAGGGGCGTCAGTTTCAATAAGAAGACGATCAAGGGGCGTGACCTTTGCAACTTCTTTTGGTGTTTTGGCATTTAAAAAGGTGACAGGACCAGCGAGAGAAATATATAGGCCAAGTTCGATATAGTTACCAACCATCTCTGCGCTTCCAGAATAGCAATGCATAATACCGCCATATTTCGGTGGATTATCTAGCAAAACCTTATGTGTGTCATAAGCTGCATCGCGATTATGCACAACAACCGGTTTTTGATGTTTGTTAGCTAGCTTAATTTGTTCAATAAAGTACTTTTTTTGTTCAAGGTGTTCTTGCTCGGTTTTATCCCAGTAATAATCAAGACCAATTTCACCGCAGCCAACAACTTTTGGGTGGCTTAACATGGCTTCGATTTCAATGAAATCGTTGCTACCACGAAGTTTGATGTCTGTTGGGTGAATGCCCACTGTTGCATACACATTATCAAAGCGCTTTGCCAACTCTAGCGCACGCTTTGAAGAAGATAAATCATAACCGATTACTAAAAAACTAGTGACACCCTTTTCCATTGCTTGGTTTATATATTTTTCGGGATTAGAATAAAACTTATCGTGATTTAAATGAGTGTGTGAATCAATCATGTTTATTTACCAACACAAAAACGCGAAAATATTTCTTCGCTAATGTCATTTTTGTTTCCTTCTCCAAGAATTTCTAGCGTGTCGTTATATGCCGCGAGCAAACTAACACTAACCAAATCAATTGGTTGATTGTTTTCGGCGTCTTTGATGGCCAGTAATAAGTTTTCTTTAATTGATCCCAAAAGACCTAATTGCCTCGCGTTATTTAAACTGGGTTGATCAAATGCTTCCTTGTTAATAGCTAGGACTTTTATAATCTCTTCCAAAAGTGGCTCGATATCTTTATTTAAAGCAGAAATATATAAACCATTGGATTTTTTGTTTTTAACAACGTCACTTTTGTTGTATACAACAATACGTTTCTTTTCCTCGACGATTTTCATAAAGGAGTTGTCGTCGTTTTCTGTAGCGTCGACAACAAGAATAACCAAATCGGCTTCAGCGGTAGCTTTTTTTGCTTTTGCGATGCCGATGCTTTCAATCTCGTTATTAACCTCTCTAATTCCGGCTGTATCGAGAATTTGTAAGGTAATACCATTTAAATTAATCTCGCCTTCGACGATGTCTCTTGTCGTGCCGGGAATATTGGTCACGATTGCTTTCTCTTGTCCAATCATCGCATTAAGCAAAGAAGATTTTCCGACATTTGGTTTGCCGATAATAGCAATTTTAACGCCTTCCTTAATGATTTGTCCTTGCTGGCCTTCACGAATTAATGTTGCTACTTTCCTGACGATTTCTCCGCATACAGAAACAACTTGAGAGCGACTAACTTCTTCGATGTCTTCATATTCGGGATAATCGATATTTACCTCAATCTGACTTAATAAGTCAGCGATCTCTTTTTTGATTGGCCAGACAAGATTACTCGTCTTTCCTTCCAACGAATACAATGATATTTTTTTAGCTTCTCGTGTTTTAGCATTAATTAGATCGTTAATCGCTTCGGCTTGAATAAGATCGATTTTGTTATTAAGAAACGCTCGTGACGAAAATTCACCATTAAGCGCCAAACGCGCTCCAGATGCAATCAATAGTTCAATAATTTCATCAACAATCAACATTGACCCGTGACTGATGATTTCGATGGCGTTCTCGCCCGTAAACGACCTTGGGCTTAAATATGTAATCAAAACGACTTCGTCGATAATGTTGTTTTTATCAACTATTTTGCCAATAAATACTTCTCTTTTTTGGACTTTTGTTAAGTCTTGGCTAAACACTTTTGAAACAACATCAAAACAATCATCACCCGAGAGACGAATGACAGCAAGCGCGGATTTTAGTGGCGGTGTCGCCAAAGCTACAATCGTTTCGTGCATATTAAACCCCAGGCAAAAAAGAGCCTAATGGCTCTTTGTTCTTAGTCAATGTATTTAATAACAACAGCGCGATGATACCCTTCTCCCGCCGATTCTGTTTTGATGTGCGAGAAGTTAGCTAGAGCGTTATGCACTACTCTTCTTTCATCAGCGGGCATTGGTTCGAGCATAGCGTCCATTTTTGTTTTTTGAACTTCTTTTGCCGCTTTGCGGGCTGCAAAAGCGACGCGAGAATACTTGCCATCTTTATAATCATTAATGTCGAGAAGAATTCTAAACCTTTTCTTAAATTTTGATGAAACCGCAAGCCTTGTGAGTTCATTAAGGGCCTGAAGTGTTTTGCCGTTTTTACCAATTAAAATTGGATTGTGATCAGAATTAATTGAAATATGAATAATGTCTTCTCTTAATGAAGTGGTTGTTTCTGAATCAATACCTAATGCGTTGGTCACATCCTTAATATAGTTTTCCGCAAATTCAATCGCATCACTTGTTTCATATACTTCAATTGTGGCTTTCTTAAAGAGGCCTTTCTTTTCTTCTTGAACAGCAAAGTTAACATCGTTAGGAAGAATTCCTAATTCCTGCGCCGCTAGATTGACGGCCTCTTCAATTGTTTTGGCTTGATATATTTTCATTATTTATCCTCCGTTACTTTTTGTTGCGAGCCATTATGGTTTGCATGATAAGGGTTTGGATAACCGAAATAATAGCTCCGATAAACCAGTAAACACCCATTGCTGCTGGTAGGCTAAAGCCCATGACGACAATCATAATTAACATAATATTGCTAAACCATTTCATTTGTTTTGATTGTTTATCAACTGCTGGATTCTTCGTTAAACGTTTAACGTTTTTAGTGCGTGCTTTTTGCATCCATTGCGGAAGTTTCATCGAGACAAATTGGGCGAGACCCATGATGACAAACAATCCGACAGCAGTCCACCATCCAGCGACATTTGGCCAACCAGCAATATCGAGAATGGCTGTACCAAGTCCAGCGCTTAAATTAAGGCCGAGAACAGCATCAGATGAAAGAACAGCTGCGCCAGTCATCGCACCCCAAACAGCAATAAAGACCGGGAATTGAATAATAAGAACCAGTATTTGCCCAAGCGGGTTAATCTTGTGTTTCTTATACATAGCCATTTGCTCTTGAGCAAGGCGTTGCTTTTCTGATTGGTTTGTATTCGAATTAGGATACTTTTGTTGTATCTTTGTTAGTTCTGGTTGAAGAGCCTGCATCTTTTGCTGACCCATGGTCGACTTGATGGTTGTTAAAAGAATCAAAGCTCGAACGATTAATGTTACAAGCGCGACCGCACCAATTTGACCCCAACCATTCATGCCAAACGAAACCGAGAAGAAATCAACTAAATACGCGACTGGGTAAACCAATAAACCTTCAATTGGTCCTTTAGACCACGCGTAGGCCCATGTCTTTCCTTCAATAAAAGCTTCGGTATTGCCATCACTTCCATATTTACCATAGTTGCCGTCGCTAATCGCAATACATGCGCGGTAGGTATTGATGGTCGTGTTTAGTTTTTCTTTATAAAACTTAGTGAAGTCTTGATTAGGAACTTGTTCGGCCCCTAAAGTAATCTTGAGTTCTGCAGTCCATAAATCCCAATACTCAAATAAATTGTTATCTTCAGTAGAGCCAGCGAACTTTAAATAACCAAAGTTTTTTAAGGCTTCGTCAGCTTCTTCGGCATTAACTGTTAGTAAATCAAGGTCATCACCAAATTGGCGTTCAAGAGCGAGTTCAAGAACGTATTGATCGATGCCAACAAAATATTCTTCTGTTGGTACGTTAACTGCGTTGCTAGCGGCAGTTTCAACTGTTTCTTTTAAAAGGGGGGAGTTTTCATAAGTAACTCTTCTAGTCAAAGTTGTGTTGCCGGCAAAAACAACCTCTCCTTCGAGGCTTCCGTCTTCATAGACGGACACACCCTTTTCGTAAGTGTACAGGATATTAGCGCGATCTGCATTAGAACAAAAACTCGCAGTACAACCACTAATAAGGACTACCGCAAAAAGAAGTCCGCCAAAAGTAAGGATGCGCTTAGTTGATTTTTTCAAAATTCTGGTCTCCGATCTTCTCAAGAAGACTTTTTAAGGCGTCGCGACTACTATCAAATTGATCGATGCTATAGCTGTGCCTTGGCACAATAACATAATCAATAGCTTTACGGACGTCAAGGTTATCTTGAAGAATGGCTTTAATTTGTCGTTTGATTTTATTGCGAATAACTGCAATTCCGATTCGTTTTGGAATCGAAACGCCCACTCGCGAACTTTTTAGTTCGTTTGGTTGAAAATAAACTACAAAGAATTGGTTTTTAACAAAACGTGACGCGTGAATGATGCGATGGAAGTCCTCGGATTTTCTGATTCGGTACTGCCTCTTCACGTTTGTCTCCCTTGTTTGGGTAAAACCAAAATAATTAAGCGGATAAAACCGCTCTTCCTTTTTCGCGACGTCTGGCTAATGTTTTACGACCGTTAGCGGTTTTCATTCTTTCACGGAAACCGTGGACAGCAGAATGTTTTTTCTTGCTGGGTTGATATGTTCTTTTCATAATCTGTTCTCCTCGTGTGTGATTACGCGAAATGATTATATAGTTTAATGTATATTAAGTCAATTAAATAAAGGGGCGCGTGCGACTTTTCTAATCAGTAGTTACACAACAGACGTTCTTTCCACTATCACGCAGTTGTTTGTGCAATAGATATCGGTGAGCGGTAGATAGTAATAATCGATTCCACATACCGTGTATTGTTTGATTTTTGTGTGTTGAAAAGGAAAAATACAATCGACTGTATCGGCTATTTTTGTTGTTGATAACGTGGTGTGACGGTGGATAGTCGTCAACAAAATCCACATTCTCCTTTCCACAAAACCTTATCCACAAGTTTTCCACATTTCTATTTTGTGGAGAACTAATTTGCCACACTGGTTGTGTTGTTTTTAGCCTCAATTTGTGGAAAACAAAATTTTCACCTATTTTCGGGTGTTTTTAACCTGTGGATATGTTATATTTTTATGTACTTGGAGGATTCGATTATGACGAGCTCGATTTCAGAAATCACTAAATTATGGGACAGGATCCTCGATAGCACAAAAGGTAGAATCAACGATGCACGTATCTATGATACGTTCTTAAGTGGTTCTTACATTCACAGTATCGAAGGCGACATGATGGTTGTTGTTGTCAACTCCGGCCTTGCCGCGAATTTACTCTCAACCAAGTACCTCGATATGTTAACTGGTGTCGTTCGCGAATGTACGGAAACTGATTTCAAATTACGCTTTGTCCAAATAAACGAAGTTCAAGCCGTTGTTAAACAAGCTCCGTCAAAACCAACTTTTTTCGCAAGTTCATACATTAACTCTAAATTAACTTTCGATAATTTCGTCGTTGGTTCATCAAATCGGGAAGCCTATCAAGCCGCACTCATGATTGCTTCAACTCCCGGTAAGTTATATAATCCTCTTTTTGTTTATTCTCAGTCTGGTTTAGGTAAAACCCACCTTCTCCACGCTATTGGTAATTATATAAAGGAAAACGCGCCCGTAAGTAAAGTTTTGTATCTTTCTACCGAAGATTTTTTCGAAGAATTCATTAAATACGTAACTGGTGATAAAGAAGGTGAAAACTTAAAAGATTATTTTAAAGGAATCGACGTCTTACTTATCGACGATATTCAGTTTTTAGCAAACAAATCTAAAACCGAGGAAATGTTTTTCTACATCTTTTCATCAATGGTTAATGCCGGAAAGCAAATTGTTTTAACAAGCGACAAGCATCCAAGCGAATTACAGGGCGTTGAAGCTCGTTTGGTCTCGCGTTTTAATGCTGGATTAACAGTTAATATCGCCGCTCCAGATGTCGAGACTTGTATCGACATTTTAAAACTAAAAATCTCGGCAAACGGCCTTGATATCGCTAATTTCGACGAAGATGTGCTGACTTTTTTCGCTGAAAAATTTTCTAAAAACGTTCGCGAATTAGAGGGCGCTTTTAACCGTCTTCTTTTTTATACGATCAACATCAAACCAACCGCTCATATTGACATGGGGATCGCTATCGAATCTGTTCAATCGCTGATCGATGTTAAAGACACCAAAACCAAACTTAGTGAAACCAAAATCATCAACATTGTTGCAGATTACTACAATTTAACTCCTTCTCAACTTACCGGGAAAATACGCACCAGCCAAATAGCGATGGCTAGACACATAGCAATGTATCTAATTAGATCTCTTCTTGACGTACCGTTAACCAAAATAGGTCTAGCGTTCGGAGGCAAGGACCACACGACGGTGATGAACGCTGTTGAAAAAGTGGATAAAGCGTTGAAAAATGACATAGGTTTGCAAACCGCGGTTGAAGATTTGAAAAAGCGCTTAAAGAAGTAATGTTTATAATATAAAAATAATACATACAGCTGTTTCGTTGTGATACAATTACAAAGAAGGACTAAGACAATCAATTGGGTTATCCACAAAATCCACAGACATAATTATTAATTCTTTATTCTTAAGGAGAAGAAAAATGAGACTAACTATTAATCGTGAACACTTGCTCAAGGGCTTAATGATAGCTGCAAAAGCAATCGGATCTAAGGTACCGGTACCTCTTTTAATGAATCTCAAATTAGTACTTAACGAAAAAGGGTTAACTGTAATTGGTGGAAACAACGAATTAACAATCAGCACCGTTGTTCCGAACATGGTTGGCGAAAAACAAATTATTCGAAACGCTAAGTTTGGCGCTACTCTTGTCGCTAGTAAAATCATTACCGAAATCGCTAGAAGAATGGAAGGCGACGAATTAGCGATCGAAGTGGTTGATGAAACAATTGTTAAAATCGATGACGGAAGATCCAGTTTCAAACTCAATTCGATAAAAGCGGATGAATATCCCGAAGTTGATTTAGATTCCACCGGTGTGGTGTTTGATATTTTGTGTCGTGATTTTTCGAAACTTGTCGAACAAACCGCTTTTGCGGCGTCTAGTAAAGAGCAAAGACCAATTCTTACTGCCGTTAATTTGGAAGCTGCTGGCGGGAAGCTGGTTGCTACCGCCACTGATTCAGCTAGATTGGCTCGAAAAGAGGTTCCGATTGATGATGTTGTTACCTTTTCGTCTAACGTGCCAGCAAGAACTCTAATCGAAATAACCAAGATGTTTGAAACTTCTGAGAAAGTCACTTTGGCTGTTAGCGATAAAAAGATTCTTTTCTCTTTCGATAACACTCTCGTGTCGTCTAGACTTATTAACGGAGACTATCCAAACACCAAAAACATCATTCCCAAGACTTTCAATTACTTTTTAGAAGTAAATTCGCAAGAATTAGTGTCTTCAATGGAAAGAGCTTCTCTTCTTTCGGTCGAGCGAGAAAACGTCGTAAAAATATCGATGACCGAAGATTCGCTTGAGGTCGCCAGTAAATCAGCTCAAGTTGGATCAGCAAACGAAAAACTATCAACTTTCCAATTCAGTGGCGACCGCCTTGAAATGAGTTTTAATAGCGAATACGTTATCGCCGCCATTCGTGCCGTCAAGGCCGAAGATGTGACAATCGCGTTTATAGGCGAAATGAAGCCGTTTGTCATCAAGAACAACAAAGATGACTCGGTCGTCCAGTTAGTAACGCCGGTGCGCACTTTCTAAGCGAAATAAACCCATAAAAACCACATATGATTAGTAAGGGAATTTATATTCCCTTTTTTCTTTAAATAGTGTATAATAGTTTTGTGAATAAATAAGAAGTGTTTTTTTATGGTAAAAAAACGGTCGAAATCCCTATTGCTACCGAGTTTATCACCCTTGGCCAATTGCTTAAAATCGCTGATTTAATTGGCTCTGGAGGCGAAGCAAAAACATACCTTGCCACTCACGAAATCGTCGTTGATGGCGAAAGCGATAATCGACGGGGGAGAAAACTGCGGAATCAAAGTGTTGTTGAGATTGAAGGAAACACCTATCGTATCGTAAACAAATGATTATTCACAAACTGGCTCTTCGTAACTTTCGCAGTTACGATTGTGTTGATTTATCTTTCGAAAGAGGGATAAACGTCATCGTTGGAGATAACGCTGAGGGGAAAACCAACATAGTTGAAGCGATTCACTATTTATCGTTAGCCCGCTCATTTCGTACCACCGAGGACGTTAATCTCATCAAAGACAAAAGCGATTACGCCGTTATTGACGCCGAGATTCTCGAAGGAGACATCAAAAAGAAAATTAATGTCGTTATTACCGGTTCTGGAAAAAAAGTGAAATCTAACAGCAAAGCGATTAACCGGCTTTCCGAACTAAGCGAACTCGTAAATGTAGTGGTCTTCGAACCGCCACGTGTCATGCTTTTTAAAGAGTCACCAAAGGCGCGAAGGGATTTCCTGGATATTAGTTTATCCAAACAATCACCGATGTACTTGGAATACATTACCAACTACGAGCGCGCGCTACGCGAAAGAAACGAGCTTCTCAAATCCGACAAGCCAAACAAGACACAGTTAGATGTTGTCACTAACATAATTGTTGATGTCGCTGAAAAAATTGTTCGTTATCGAGAGATGTATGTCGAGCAAATTAACAAAGTGCTCTCGAAAGTCGTTACTTCGATAAAAGGCGAGAAAGAAGTAGCAAAAATCAAATACCTGCCGTTTGTTAGGCCTGACGCCAACTACCAAACAAACGCAAAAAGCGCATTTAGCAAAGCGCTGGAGGGCGATTTGAAGAAAAGGGTAACATCTATCGGGCCACACCGCGAAGACTTCAAGATGAGCCTTAATGGCAAAGAGGTTGCTAAATACGGATCACAAGGCGAAAACCGCATCCTCGCCCTAGCCTTGACGCTTAGTCCGTACTTCCTCATCGAAGATAAAGACAAACGACCAATTGTTGTCTTGGACGATATAATGTCAGAACTCGATGAAGAAAACAAAGAAAGATTATTATCTTTCTTATCAAAGTTCGAACAAGTGTTTATTACTTCGACATCGCTTGAAGTGATAAACGCAACGGTATATGAAGTTAAAAACCATAAGATCACAAGGAGGAACTCTTAATGGAAGAAAAAGTTATAGGAAACGCCCTGCCTGTTGGGGATGATGACGAAAAAGGAAGTGCTGATTATGGTGCACGCGATATTCAAGTACTAGAAGGTTTAGCGGCAGTTAGAAAAAGACCCGGTATGTATATTGGTACTACCTCTTCAGCGGGGTTGCACCACCTTGTGTGGGAAATAGTTGATAATTCTATCGATGAAGCGCTAGCTGGTTATTGCGATCGAGTAGAATTAACAATTAACAAAGACAACACAATCACTGTTCGCGATAATGGTCGTGGTATTCCGGTCGACATAGTCGAAAAAACCGGTTTATCCGGTGTTGAAACCGTTTTTACGATTTTACATGCCGGCGGTAAATTCGGCGAAGGCGGAGGCTATAAGGTCTCTGGCGGTCTTCACGGCGTCGGTGGCTCGGTTGTTAATGCTCTATCTGAATGGATGGACATCAATGTTCATAAAGGCGGGAAAAACTACTATTTACGCTTTGAAAAAGGCGGAAAACCGGTTGGGCACCTCCAAGTAATTGGCGATGCTACAGATCGCGGAACAACTGTTTCGTTTAAACCAGATCCAACCATTTTTACTGAATCGGTTGAATTCAATTACGAAATTATTCACGACAGGATGCGCCAGATGGCCTATCTTAACCGTAGCGTTAGAATGGTTGTTACTGATAATCGAGGCGAGAAACCAGTAACAGCAGAATTTTTCTATGAAGGCGGAATCAAGGAATATGTTACACATATTAATCGCAATAAAGAACCACTATTTCCTGACGTAATCTTTTGTGAAGGCAAAGACAATTATGTTTTTCCAGATGGTAAAACAGCACACATTCATGCCGAAATCGCCATGCAATATAACACATCTTACAATCCAACTATTTTTACTTTCTGCAACAACATTAACACCCACGAAGGCGGCATGCACGAAGCCGGATTTACATTAGCAATCAACCGTGTTATTAACGATTACGCAAAGGCAAATGGGTATTTAAAAGATGTTGAAGAAAACCTAGCGACCGACGATATTAAAGAAGGCTTAACCGCCATTATTTCAATAAAACACCCCAACCCACAATATGAAGGTCAGACAAAAACCAAACTTGGTAACTCTGAGGTTCGCAAAATTGTTTCTAGTGTTGTTGGCGAAGGCCTAAACCGCTTTCTACTTGAAAATCCGAAGTTAGCCAAGATTATGATTGATAAAATTGTTAACGCCGCCTTAGCTCGTATCGCTTCGAGAAAAGCACGCGAGCAAGTGCGCCGCAAGACGGTTCTTGATATCACAACCTTGCCCGGAAAACTCGCTGATTGCTCATCGCGAAATCCCGAAGAGTGTGAACTCTACATTGTTGAAGGTAACTCCGCCGGAGGCTCAGCCAAAAACGGAAGAGATCGTGCAACCCAAGCAATTCTACCACTTCGTGGTAAAATCCTTAACGTTGAAAAAGCTCAACCACACAGAGTGTTTGAAAACGCCGAAATTGGCAATATGATAACCGCGATTGGTGGTGGTTATAGCGCTGAATTTGATGTCAGTAAAATTCGTTATCACAAGATTGTTATTATGACTGATGCCGATGTTGATGGAAGCCATATTAGAATACTCCTATTGACGTTCTTCTACCGCTTTATGAGACCGTTAATTGAGCACGGATTTATATACATTGCCCAACCACCACTTTTTAAAGTTGAGCATCGTGGTAAACAATACTACTGCTACAACGATGAACAATTGGAAATAGTCAAAAAACGATTAGATCTAAAACCAGGCTATCCTTTCCAACGCTATAAAGGTCTTGGCGAAATGGATGCGCAACAACTTTGGGAAACAACTATGGATCCAAAAGCTCGCAAAATGCTTCGTGTCACACTGACCGACGCCATTGAAGCCGAAGCGGTATTCACCGACTTGATGGGTGATGCTGTTTTACCACGTAAAGAATTCATTCATAAAAACGCTAAGTTTGTGAAAAACTTAGACATTTAGTAAAGGAGCTCACTCAAGATGGAAGAAAAAGAGAAAATTATCACCGAAGAAACTGGTGAAGAAGTCGGTGAAAACACCGAATTAGAATCAGGAATTGTTCCTGGTCTTCGCGATGTCGATATTTCCAAAGAAGTACGTGGCTCGTTCCTTGATTATTCAATGTCGGTTATCGTCAGTCGCGCTATACCAGACATTAGAGATGGTCTAAAACCGGTTCATCGCCGGATTATTTATGGGATGAACGAATCTGGCATGCAACCAGATAAACCTTATAAAAAATGCGCTCGTATCGTTGGTGACGTTATGGGTAAATATCACCCACATGGTGACGCAGCTATTTATTCGACTCTTGTGCGTTTAGCACAATCTTTCTCGATGCGCTACACCTTAGTCGATGGCCACGGTAACTTCGGAAGCGTTGATGGTGACGAAGCCGCCGCCATGCGTTACACCGAAGCTAGAATGACGAAACTCGCCATGGAAATGGTTCGCGATATTAACGATGATACTGTTATGTTCGTCGATAACTATGACGGTACAGAAAGAGAGCCCAACGTTTTACCTTCTCGCTTTCCTAATCTCCTTGTCAACGGAAGCGCCGGCATCGCTGTCGGTATGGCTACCAATATCCCTCCTCACAATCTTGGCGAAACGATTGATGCGGCGATTGCTGTTGCACGAAATCCGCTTCTTACTCCTTTGGAAATAATGATGAATTATTTACCAGGACCAGACTTTCCAACTGGAGGAACAATCCTCAGAAGAACAGGCATAAAAGATGCCTACGAAACTGGTGCAGGAAGCATATCTTTACGTAGTAAAGCTTTAATCGAAGAATCTGATAATGGTAAAAAGCGCATTATTATTTACGAAATTCCTTATCAAGTAAACAAAGCGCGAATGATTGAATCAATTGCTAATCTTGTCAAAGATAAAATCATCGAAGGAATCACTGATGTTCGCGATGAATCAAACAAAGAAGGAATTCGTGTTGTTATTGAAGTCCGTCGTGATACAGTCCCAGAAGTTATTCTGAATCAACTATTTAAAAACACCCAACTCCAAGTTAGTTATGGCATCATCATGTTGTGTCTTGTTGATGGCGCTCCGAAAATTTTGCCAATTAACGAAATATTACTCGGATATATTAATCATCAAGTTGTCGTAATCGAAAGACGCACGAAGTATCGTCTTGCCAAAGATGAAGCCCGCGATCATGTCGTTTTAGGTTTATTAACCGCAATTGAAAACATCGACGAAATTGTCGAAATAATCAAAAAAGCCGCAACTCCTGAAGAAGCTTCGCAAAAATTAGGTGAAAGATTCAATTTGACGGAAGTTCAAACGCAAGCTATTTTGGCGATGACCTTAAGAAGACTTACCGGACTTGAAAAACAAAAATTAGAAGCCGAGAGAGTCCAACTAGAGAACAACATTAGTAAGTACCGCGACATTTTAAGTTCACGCGAAAAAGTCATTGATGTTGTAGTTGAAGAATTACTTGAAATCAAAAACCGTTTCGGAGATGAGCGCAGAACCGATATTAGTGATGAGGATGCCGAGATTGAAGACGAATCACTCATTCCTGAAGAAGAAATCGTTATCGCGTTAACCGCCAATAATTATGTAAAAAGAATGACGACCGATACTTTTAGAACACAAAACAGAGGTGGCCGTGGTGTTAAAGGCATGAACACAAACGACAACGATATCGTATCGATAATCGTTCACACCAAAACACACACTGATGTTTTGTTCTTCTCAAATCTTGGTAAAGTTTACCGAAAGAGAGGACATCGCATCCCTGAAAGCGGTCGTGTATCCAAAGGTACTCCGATTCAAAACCTTATTCTCAATTTAGAAAAAGACGAACGGATCATGTCAATTATTTCTCTAGATGCTTATAGCGAAGAACATTATTTGTTCTTCGTCACGGTGAATGGTGTAGTAAAACGTACGCAGTTGTCAGAATTCTCCTCCATTCGTCAAAACGGAAAAATTGCTATTTCCCTCAAAGAAGGAGACGCTTTACTTGATGTGAAATGCACTGATGGTAACGCTTTAATCGGCTTGGCATCTAGCAACGGCAAAATGGTGAAATTCAACGAAACCGATGTTCGACCGATGGGTCGCACCGCTGCTGGCGTTAAAGGCATGAGTACTGCAGGAGCACAAGTTGTCAGTGCGACAACATCCCTTGAAGGAGAATTGATTCTTGCTATTACGCAACGCGGATATGGTAAAATGTCGCCCGCCGAAAGCTATCGTTTGACGAAACGAGGAGCAAAAGGCGTCTTAACAATTAACACCACTGATAAGAACGGCAGACTCGTTGCCTTACGTGCCGTTAATGGCGATGAAGATTTGATGATTGTAACCGCAGGGGGAACAATTATTCGTATTCCTCTTGAGCAAGTCAAAGTGGCTGGTCGCAACACACAAGGCGTTCGTGTCATCAAACTTGAAGGACGGCAAAAAGTGTCTTCAATCGCTATTGTTCCACACGAAGAAAATGGAGATTTAGAAGAAGAACTCGCTGAATCTAATGTTGATGAAACAACTATAAAAGTAGAAAATGACGACGATGAAATAACTGCAAAAGTCGAAGAAAACGATGCAGATATCTAATATTTATGAAAGTTTTCGTTCATTTCCAACCTAGGTATTTAAAAGATGTTTACGAGGGTATGCGCCTTCGCAAAAACATTAAAGGTGCCTTGGAATTAGCTAATATTGAAATTGCTAAGAACAGCATCGATAACTACGACGTAGCTCATTTCCTTTCGGTTGCTGATGAAACGAAAATTAATGATGCTATCGAATTAGGAAAGCCGGTTGTATTCTCGGCTTTGATGTGTGAATCAGATCCGGTTGCGAAGTTGACCGAAATAACGCGTGAAGGTTTTGCTCGTTTAAGTGGAAGAGCACTACGTGTTCTCAATCGAGTTAGTCTTGTGATTGTTCCAAACGCAACTGGCAAAAAATTCCTGCTGGAGCAAGGTGTTAAATCAAAAATCGTAGTATTGTCTCCGGGCGTAAATATTGCTCGCTTTGAAAAACACGATCAATTGGAGGGCGATCTATTCTATCGCTATTTCCGTTTTAATAAAGGCACAAAAATCGTCGTGGCCTTTGGGCAATATGATAATCGACAAGAAATTTACAACATTGTTGAAATTGCCAAAAAATGTCCAGGTATAAAATTTTTGTACTTTGGTCAAGCAAAACGCCTTATCTTTTTACCAGGCAAAATAAGACGATTGCTGCGTCGTTCTCCAAAAAACTTGCGTTTTAATCCAATTATTCCCGAGGACGTCTATCGATCTGTGATGATGAACGCCGACGTCTTTTTAGCCATTAACCCGCATAAGTATAACGCGATTACAATGTTGGATGCGGTTGCTGCAAAGTGTCAAATTATTGGGCTTGGTCCAGTTGATTATGACGCTAAGGTTTTTACAAAAGAATATGCTTACACATCAGAATCGATTTCGGGGGTTGCGAAATTAATCGATAAATATTTCGCTAATGAACTTCCATCGAAATCTGCCAAAGCATACTCCATCGCCAAAGCCGAAAGCTTAACAGAAATCGGAAAAAAATTAGAAAAAATATATGCTGACCTGCTAAAAACAAGCGGCCAGGGAGGTAAAAAACATGCTTGACATCAAATTGATTATCGAAAACCCCGAGAAGATTCGCTTAGCTTTAAAAAAGAAGATGTACGAAGTAAATTTTGCTCCTCTTATAGACCTTGTCGAAGAAAGAAAGAGGCTTCTAGTAAAAGTCGAGAGTTCAAAAGCAGAACAAAACCGTCTTTCTGGTTCAGTCGCTCAAATAAAGAAGAGCGGTGGAGATGTTTCTCCTATTTTCGTACGAGTTAAAGAATTGGCCTCCGAAAGCGCTGGAGATGAAACGTTGTTAAAAGAGGTTGAAGCAAAAATATTTGATTTTATGGCTGTTTTACCTAATGTTCCTGACGAAGACCTTCTCGAAGGAGGCAAAGAAAACAATAAAGTCATATATGAATTTGGGAAAAAACCAGTTTTTGATTTTGATATTAAAGATCATGTTGAATTAGCGGAATCCCTTGGGTTAGTTGATTATGAACGCGCAGCAAAAATAAGCGGCCATGGAACATGGATATACACCGGTCAAGGCGCCTTACTTGAGTGGGCGCTGATCAATTATTTTATCGCCAACCATCTTAAAGACGGTTATCGGTTCATGTTACCGCCTCATTTACTCAATTATGAATCTGGTTTTGTCGCTGGTCAGTTCCCAAAATTTAATGATGCCGTGTTTACGCTTGAAGGCGTTAGCCCGAGAAAATTCATGTTACCTACCGCGGAAACAGCTTTGGTAAATATCCATCGTAACGAAATTCTTGATGTTGCAACCTTACCACGCAAATATTTTGCTTATACCCCTTGTTATCGTTCGGAAGCCGGTTCATATCGCACCGAAGAAAGAGGAATGATTCGCGGTTATCAATTCAATAAAGTAGAAATCGTTCAATACACAACCGAAGAAGGCTCAAACGAAGCTTTCGAAGAAATGGTCGCCAAAGCAAAAAAACTTGTTGAACAACTGGGTTTGCATTTTCAAATTAGCAAACTTGCTGCCGGTGACTGTTCGCACGCGATGGCGAGAACATATGACATCGAAGTATATATTCCCAGTATGGGAACATATAAAGAAGTATCAAGCGCCTCAAATGCTCGTGATTATCAAGCGCGCCGCGGCATGATGCGCTATCGCGATAAAGATAGTGGGAAAATGAAGTTTTGCCACACACTTAATGCTAGCGGATTAGCAACCTCGCGTCTTGTTCCCGCAATCCTAGAACAATTTCAACAAGCTGATGGCAGCGTTGTTGTGCCTGAGGTTTTAAGACCTTATATGGGAGGCATCGAAAAACTAGAAGCCAAAAAATAATTATTTTATAAAATTATTGTTATAATATTTATGCCATCGCGATGTATCTCGATGAACCAGGTCAGGGCGGAAACGCAGCAGCCTTAAGTTGCTGATGCATGTGCGGTGGTTTATTTATATGAACAATCGAGATATTTATTACATGCAAATAGCCTTAAAAGAGGCAGAGAAAGCCGAGTTAAAGGATGAAGTCCCAGTCGGCGCTGTTATCGTTAAAAACGATAAGGTTTTGGCAAAAGCACACAACAAGCGTGAGTCGACTAACGATCCGACTTCGCATGCCGAAATTAATGCAATTCGTAAGGCTTGTAAAAAAGTAGGTGCTTGGCGTCTAGATGAATGTACTATCTACATTACGGTTGAACCATGTTCAATGTGCGCTGGAGCGCTTCTTTGGACAAGAATCGCACGAATTGTTTATGGCGCCAAAGACCCAAAAGGTGGGGCGCTGGGCAGTTCTTACAATTTATTTGATCAAAAAAATTTGAATCATCAACCAAAGGTTGTCGGTGGCGTTTTAGAAGAGGAGTGCGGACAGATAATCAGCAACTTTTTTAAAGGCAAACGCCAAAAGTAAAAGCAAATTTATATAAGAAAGATACAAATTAGATTAGAATTCACTTATACTTGTTAATAGAAAAGTCTTACTTTTCGCCCCACAAACATATGAAAAAGACACGCGCATTCTTAATTCTCATCAGTTCAAGTTTTTTTGCTGTCAGTTGTGGAGGCCCTGCTACCGATCCGATTTCTAGCGATGATGGAAGTTATCCTGATTTTTGCGAAGAAGATTCACGGTTTTTTGTTTTTGAACGCGATGATACTTTAGAAAACACGATTGATTTATTAACCTTAGGCGGACAAACCGAAGAAAAAAGAGATGAAATTTTAGACTTGCTAGGCACGAACGATGGGTATGCAAACAGTGTTTCTTACACTCTTGAAGAAGTCGTTGATTATGATGATGTCGGAGTGCTTGATGACGAGCGAGACATTTTTGCTAATTATTCAAAAGAGGTCTCTCGCTATGATAGCGAAAAGATTTTAATCGGCGATTACAACCTTCAAGAGAATTATTATGATGAAGCCGAAAGCGTTGAAGTTGATATTAACCTTGACGCTGATTACCAAGTATTTAGAAATGGTTATTGCCCATCTCTTTCTCGCTATTATGAGATTTATGATTTTGTAGGAACGGATAGCGATGTGGCGATAGAAAAAATATATGGCACCGAAAATTACATTCGCAAATTAAACCTTGTGAACGGGCAGGCCCTGGCTCTTGATTTCGCAAGCAATTACACTGACTACGAAGACAGCGAGTTATTTTCTAACGTGTCTTTTACAGCAATAAAATATGCGAGTAACTCCGAAGGAGTAGTTGAAGGAAATACAGCGCTTAACACCAGTCAAAGCTTGAAAATTGAACTCTCCGGTTCTTATAGCCCGAACGACCCAGCGCTTGGCGAAAGCGTCTCTGATTCAATCCTTATCGTTGATGGAATGATCAAAAAAGTCACATACTTTAGTGGCACTTTTGAGGAAGTTGGCGGGAGTGAAGTTTATCGCTCGTGGCAAGAAAAAAATATTGAATATAGTGTTGAAGATATTGGTGCTTATGCTGGCACATTGCTTGACCCGAGTGATTTTACTTTTTCAACATCCGTTGCTAAGTTATAAAAGAATAAATATTTTTATTAAAACTTGAATATTCAAGTTTAATTGATTAAATTTGTATTAGTTGAGTGTGTATAAAACACACATCGAATTTTGATATTGGTGTCTGCAGTGAAAAAAGTATCCGCAATTAAAGAATTAATCGAAAACGCTTCGCCTTTTTGCGATGATATTCAAAATGGTCTTTCAACTTCCGAAGTTCAAAAGCGAATTAGTGAAGGATTAGTCAATAAGACGAAACGCCACGTCACTAAATCATACGTAGAAATAATCTTTACTAATCTTTTTAGTTTTTTTAACTTACTTTTAATTTCGATAGGCGTTTTGATGTTCGTAGCCGAACAATATAGCGGCCTCTTTTTCTTATTTGTCCTCATCGCCAACATTGTCATTGGATTATTTCAAGATATTCGAGCTCGAAAACTAGTCGATAAACTTCGCTTGGTAACAAATCCAAAAGCGACCGTTGTCCGCAATGGCAGCATTTTTGAAATCCAAGTTAATGATTTGGTTTTAAGTGACATCCTTATTTTAAAAGCAGGAGACCAAATAAGCATCGATGCCGTCTTGGTTGAAGGCAAAATAAGCGCGAACGAATCACTTCTTACTGGTGAATCGGTGCCAGTAGAGAAAAACATTGGCGATAAAGTCTTTTCTGGATCATTTGTGACAAGTGGTACAGCGCGAGTTAGAGCCACATCGGTTGGGCGCGCTAATTATGCAGAACAACTTCAAAGCCAAGTAAGGTTATTTAAACGGCCTAAGTCAGAAATTCTTAAATCAATGAGAATCCTTTTCCGCTATATTGGCGCAATCGTCATTCTTTTTGCGATCGCCTATGGCGTAACTTTTTCCCTTAAAGGTGGCTTTAGCACTTTTCAATCCTTCCAATCATCAGTTGGCTCGTTAGCAGGATCACTAGTCGCCATGATACCTTCAGGTATGTATCTTCTAACTTCCATGACACTCGCGGTTGGTGTTTTGCGTCTAGCTTATAAACGAATGCTTGTTCAAGAGTTATACTCCATTGAAACTCTGGCTCGCGTTGATGTTTTGTGTCTAGATAAGACCGGCACGTTAACTGATGGCAACATGGATGTTAAAGAGATAATTACATATAACGGCACCAGTGAATCCGAAATTCGTAAGTACCTATCATCTTTGCTTATAGCAACAAAAGACAACAACCAAACAGCTCAAGCAATTTTAAAAGAAGTGGGATTCGATGGCGGATTCAATGCCGTTGATTCATTATCTTTTTCAAGTGAGAAGAAATACTCTGCGGCAGTCTTTAAAGGAATTGGCACTATTATTATTGGCGCACCAGAGTTTATTAAGTCACGCGATGAAGAAATTATTACAAACGAGATTAAAAAACACACAAAAAAAGGATATCGCGTTTTACTTATAGCATATAGCAAAGAAGAGAAGATTAGTGATTTGACGAACGATTTTGCGACGATTGGTTTGCTCGTTGTTCAAGATCATATTCGCGAGGACGCGAAAGAAAACATTGCTTGGTTTAAGAATAACGGGGTGGGGATTAAAATAATTAGTGGCGATAATGTTGATACTGTTAGCGAGATATCAAGAATAGTTGGTGTTGAAGGCGCAAACAAATACATATCCTTAGAAAACATACCGTTAAATGAAGTTGCTAATTACGTCCAAAAATACAATGTGTTTGGCCGTGTTAGTCCAGAACAAAAAGAAGTAATTATTAAAACGTTGAGAAACGCTGGTCACATTGTTGCTATGACAGGAGACGGAGTTAACGACATATTAGCGTTAAAAGTTGCAGATTGTTCAATAGCGATGGCCTCAGGTGCGGCTGCAGCAAGAAATGTTTCTCATCTTGTTTCTCTTGATTCTAATTTTGGTAAACTGCCGGAAGTCGTTGATGAAGGAAGAAGGGTAATTAATAACCTGCAAAGAACTTGCTCGCTTTTTTTGGCAAAAACGATCTTTGCTGTCGTTACAAGTTTGGTGTTTTTGATTGCTGGATGGTTTGGTGGACTGGATTATCCATTTTTAACAAACAATCTTTATATTTGGGAAATATGCACGATTGGACTCGCCGCTTTCTTCTTAGCCTTACAAAAAAACAGTGAGCGACTCAAAGGTAGCTTCATGGGCAACATTATTAAAAAAGCGGTACCGGGTGGTATTATGCAATTTACGTTTGTTTTGCTTATTTATGGCTTAGCCACTATCTTTCCAAACTTTGTGAGTCTTGAAGTAGCTAACACTATGGCTATATTTACTTTTACGGTTGCAAGCTACTTTATTTTAGCAAAAATATCTTGGCCACTTGATGGCTATCGCCTCATTTTGTTCTTGTCGATGGTGGGATTAGGAATTATCGCCTTTATCTTTGATTTCTTCTTAAGGTCATGGGAAATACTTAAAATATCTTATGAAGTTATGTCGCCCATCCACGTATTGGTGCTATTTTTATTAATAGCACTTGCCTTGCCATTTTATTTAATTGTTAGTAAATTGACCTCAAGGCTAGTTAATCGAAAGGCGGATACTTAATATGTATATTTCTAGAGACGTTTCTCAAGCATTAAAAAACAATCGTCCCGTTGTCGCTTTAGAATCAACGATTATTTCTCATGGCATGCCTTATCCTCAAAATGTTCAAACAGCTTTAATGCTTGAAAATATTATTTTAAAAGCTGGCGCTACTCCGGCTACGATTGGAATAATCGACGGAGAAATAATTGTCGGTATGAATCACTCGCAAATCGAAGACTTTGGAAAACGTAAAAATGTTCGTAAAGTTTCGCGACGTGATTTGCCGGTTGTGGTCGCTAAAAAGAAGTGGGGTGCAACGACCGTGGCCGCAACGATGATTATTGCTGAAATGGCTGGCATTGAAGTGTTTGTAACTGGCGGAATCGGCGGCGTTCATCGCCACGGAGAAACGACTTTTGATATTTCCGCTGATCTTGAAGAGTTCGCGATGACAAGTGTGACCGTCGTTTCATCAGGAGCCAAAGCAATCCTTGACTTGCCTTTAACTCTTGAATATTTAGAGACAAAAGGAGTTACAATCCTTTCGTATCAAAGCGATGAGTTTGCTAGTTTTTATTCACGTGAGTCGGGACTTAAACTCGAAGATCGCATCGACACTCCAGATGAGGCCGCATCCATCATCAAAACGAAGCGTGATTTACACCTAAAGGGTGGTATTCTTATTTCGAATCCAATACCAACCGCCTTTGCTATGTCAAAATCACAAATCGATGAGGCAATTTCGCTTGCTCTTAAAAGAGCAGAAACGAAGAGGATTAAAGGTAAGGATGTAACACCTTTTCTCTTGAAAGAAATAGCCACTATTACCAAAGGTAAATCCTTGGAAACAAACATTGAGCTTATTAAAAACAACGCTATCTTGGGGGCAAAAGTAGCTATTGCTCTCAGCGCGCTAAAACACTAGGGGGAAACTACTATGAAAAAACTACACCGCTTTACAAAAGCACTCTTCGATCTCGCCGAACAAAAACCAGTTGCTAAAATTAGCGTCGAGGAATTATGCAACAAAGTTGGAGTAAAACGACAAACGTTCTATTATCATTTCAAAGATATGGGAGACCTAATTAAAGCCATTATGATCGATTTTTGCGAACATCGCATCGATAAAGAAGGCGGGCTTCCTGAAGACGCTCGTTTTGTTGCTGAGTTATATGCCGGACACAGTGATATTCTTAAAAACTTTTTAACCTCGCCGTATGCTACAGAGATGACTAATTTTCTTCATAGTTATTTATATACTCGTTCTTACAATCGTATTACGACTAACCCCAAATATAAAAATTTGCCAGCAGAACAGCTTCAAAGTGTTTCGCGTATTGTTGCGAGCATCTTGGTAACTGAATTATCGTTTTGGATAAAAAGCGGAATGAAAGAGGATAAAGAATTTATGCTCAATCGTTTTCGCGTCATGCTGAAAAATATTGAAAAAATGATGGTTGAAAATTCTCTTCGTGATAATTTGCACCGCGAAGATGCATTTCAACAAAACGAAAATGCCCAGAACAAGCATTAGATAAGGAGGTAGTTGTGGTTGATTTTGAATTTATATCGCCAACAAAACTGTTTTTTGGAAGAGAAAAAGAAAAGGATATTGGCTTAATTATTAAGTCATATGGCTTTAAAAAAGTCTTGTTTCATTATGGTTCAGTTTCAATTAAGCGAAGTGGGCTTTACGATAAAATCGTAAAATCACTTAAGGATAACAGTATTGAATTTGTTGAACTAAATGGTGTTCGTGTTAACCCCACACACTCGTTAGTTCGTGCTGGTGTGTTTCTAGCTAGAAAAGAAAAAGTGGAGATGGTTTTAGCTGTTGGTGGCGGTTCAGTCATTGATTCAGCCAAATCAATAGCCGCTGGTTTTTATTATGACGGAGATCCTTTTGACTTTAATCTTCATATTGCTAAACCCAAAAAAGTCTTGCCGGTCGGTGTTGTTTTGACAATAGCTGCTGCTGGTTCTGAATTATCGGCTTCGTGTGTTATTTCTAATGATGAGACAAAAATTAAAAGCGGATTTAATGACGACCTGAATCGCCCTCTCTTTGCGGTATGCAATCCAGAATTGACTTACACGGTAAGCAAGTATCAAACGGGATGTGGTATCGTTGATATTATTTCCCATTCATTTGAAAGATACTTTTCGCCAAGCCCTAACAAAGAACTAGCAGATGAATTTGCCTTAGGTGTTATCCGCCATGTAGTTGAAGTAGGCAAAACAGCCATCGAAAAACCTTGCGATTATCAATCAAGAGCATCTTTGATGCTGGCAAGTAGCTTCTCCCATAATGGAATTACTGGTTTGGGCAAAAAGGTTAATATGCCGGTCCACAAATTAGCACATGGTTTAAGTGCCTTTGATCACAATATTGCGCACGGCGCTGCCTTGTCGGTGCTGATGCCGGCTTGGATGTCGTATGTCAAAGACGCTGAAATAGATAAGTTTGCCGCTTTTGGTCGCGAAGTGTTTAAAATCCATTTTGTTAATAAAGAAGAAAGTGCTAATATGGGAATACGCGAATTGCGGAATTTCTTTAAAGAAATAGGCATGCCGCTTACGTTAACAGAGTTAGGAATCAACAAAGAAGACATCCCGCTTCTAGTCAGCATGATTACGGAAAAAGGTACACGTGTGGTTGGCCATTCCGTACGACCACTAGACGCACAAGACATTGAAGCTCTTTTGCTATCGTGTCTCTAGGGAGGTTTTATTTTTATGAAAAAAGAAGATGCCGCAAGTTTAATCGTCTATGCCTTGATGATTGGTTTAGCTTTATTTATTGGTTTGGGAATAATTCAACCAATCTTTGTGGCTAACGCTTCGGTAGCAGGAAGCCAATATCTTTTTGCTATTATTTCTGTTATTGTCGGTGTTTTGATTAACGCCGTATTAGTGGAACTTGGTCATGTGATCGGTGGCCTTTTGGGCAAATATCGCATTACTTCGGTAAACATTCTTGGTTTTACTTTTTATAAAAAAGACAGTAAGACTAGATTTGCTTTTAAAGTGTTTGATGGCTTAACTGGTGAGACAAGATTTTTACCAAAAAGCGAAAAATCTAATCCACGAATTGCGATTATGTTTCCGATTTTGTTCTTTCTAATTGAACTAATTGTCGCAATTATTTTATATGCCGTAATATCTACGAGCCAAAACGTTGATTTAGTATGGCTTTCAATTGGTGCGATTATCGTCGCTTCAATCGGTGGAATGATGACTCTTTATAATGTCGTTCCCTTTAAACTAGACGCGATGACTGATGGCTATCGCATGACGCTTTTTTCAAAGAAGATAAACATCGAAGCATACAACGAATTAATGCTAATTGAAAATAGCGGTGGTGAATTATCGCCTCGTATCTTTGATGAAATCACCGATTATACCGCAGAGGTTAATTTGATTACTGTTTACCGCAATATCAAAGATAAAAACTTTGTTAAAGCTGAAGAAATACTAGAAAATATCATTAAAAAAGAAACAAAGACAAGTAGCTCAACACACAATCGTTCGATTGCCCAACTCCTCTTTTTAAAAATTATGAATGAGACCCTTGAAGAAGCAAAAAAATATTATGAGACAATTTCATCATCTATTCAGCGGTTTATTTCTAACGATCTCTCAATGCCTTCGCTTAGAGCTTATTTATTAATCGCCGGTTTGATGGATGACTCACAAGGCGAAGTCATGTATTGTCTTGATCGGAAAAAGAAAGCGATTAAATATACACCTGCGGGGATAAGTGAAATAGAAAACGCCTTGTTTAATGAAGCGTTAGAAAAAGTAAAACTCGCTCATCCTGATTGGAAGTTAGAGTTATAAAACAAAAAAGCCCTTCAAAAAGGGTCTTTTTTATCGTTAACATTACTTATCTTTTTTTAATAAATCGCGGATTTCCGTCAACAAAACAACATCAGGAGCTGGTGCTGGTTCTGGAGCGGGCTCTGGTGTGGGTTCGGCTTCTCCGTTTTTGTGATTCATTTTCGCAAGGGCGTTTTCCTTCGCTTTTTGAATGCTGGCAAAGATTTTAATAACCGCAAAAAGAACAAGGGCAATTAAAAGAAAATTGATTACAGCATTAATTAAAAGCCCCCAATCAATTTTACTTAAAGAAAGATACCAATTTCCATCAGTAGCAAGCACGCCGACTGTTCCGTCTTGAACATCAGCCAGGACACTATTTGGAAGAATGGTATAAAAACTATCTAAACCACCATTAACAGCAAGACCGATGACTGGCATAAGAATGTGGTTTACTAACGCCCCGATAATGGCGGAAAAAGCTCCACCAATAATGACCCCGACCGCAAGCTGCATAACGTTTCCGCGGCTGATGAAATCTTTAAACTCTTTGAAAATTTTCATGATTTTATTTTTTCTCCTACTCATATCTTATGACCAAAATAAATAAAAACAAGCCACAAACAACCTAATTTATAATCTTTGACAAAATAATTAAAGATTGGGATAATGTTGGCAATTCAAAGGAGAATTATAATGAACAAAGTAGTAATATTCGTTGATTCTACAGCCGATCTAAACAAAGAACATTATGAGCAAAACGACATTCATGTCGTTCCCTTGTTAGTCAATATTGGTGGAAAAGCATACAAAGATGGTCAAGAAATTGATTCTGATACGCTCTATAAATTAGTAGCTCAACACGGTGAACTTCCGACCACTGCGGCTGTACCACCCTACACATTCGTCGAAGCCTTCAAACCCTTTATTGAAAAAGGCTACGATGTCTTTTATGTTGGTATTGGTGGGAAACTCTCCGCGACCCTTCAATCTGTTGTCCTAGCGGCCCAAGAATTTGAAGAAGGGCGGGTTTATTATTCCGATTCCAATAATCTTTCAAGCGGATCTGGATTACTCGCCCTAAAAGCTGCCAAGTTTCGCGATGAAGGTAGGTCGGCGAAAGAAATCAAGAAATTAATTGATGAGTTAGCGCCAAAAGTTAACTCTTTATTCGCTATTGAAACGCTTGATTATTTACATAAGGGTGGCCGTTGTAGCGGAACAGCAAAAGTACTCGGGAAGTTGTTTCACATCCATCCCATTATCAAAGTTACCGATGGCAAGTTGATTGTATATAAGAAGCCAAGAGGTAGAATGACAACAGCGATTGATGAATTGGCCAGTGAATTAAAAATGCATCTTTCAAGCCTTGACACGGATCGCGTGATGATAACGCACGCTGGTGTCGATCAAGCAAATCTGGAATATGCATTAAAGAAAGTTGGCGGACTTGTCGACCCTTCAAAAATTGTCGTCACGCAAGCCGGAGGAGTTATTTCCTCACATTGTGGCTACGGCACAATCGGTCTTCTTTATCTTCGCAAATAAGACAAATTAAGCGATATTTGCAACAAAAAACGCCGCATTGACGGCGTTTTCTTTTCACTATTTCTAGAACCAAGTATCGATTGATTCCCAAGAAGAGCCACTTAATCCAAACTCTTCTCCCCAGCCACCATAATAGTTTTTATACTCAATAAAAGTATCGTAATGATCACCAGTATAAAAGACGACAGGTACATCACTTCCGTAATCGGATATTCCTTTAATGGTAAAGACGACGCGGAGGGCACCACGATTCCAACTTGACGATTCTGCATATCCTTCGCCACCGATATCAGCCTCGTTATATTTATAGTCTAAACTGTGTGGTAAATAATCATAATTACTATCGTAAGGACCGGGGAAGATACGGCAAGCATCGCCATAAAGGCCATAGCATTCCCGTTTAGCATTAGAATAACCGTCTCTTTCGTCAGAAAAATAGTAATTTACTGGTGTTTCTTTGAAAGTGACAATGTAGGCAGCTACATCCTCTAAATCCGTGTAGTATTCATTACGGTACAATTCTTTAACTATTTCACCATATTGATCATAAACATAACCAGTGTCACCTTCACTTGGCTTTGGGTTAATCCTATATTCTCCTAAGGGGGGTTCTCCAGGCCCATCACTTGAAATTGTAGTATCGAATGATGATTCGCCGGAAGATGAAGGCGAAGAATCTAAAGATGGAGAATCAGAAGGCAAACTATCAGACGCAGTCGGAAAATCGCACGAAGAAAGAACCAACAACGACAAAAGGAAAAATGCGTATTTCTTATTCATGGAATCAAAGATATTATTTTCCTGAGACTGCCAAATTTTTAATTAAGAGACTTGGAGAACTAATTCCTGATAGTTGAAGTTCTGGATTGTTGCCGACTTCACGAACATTCATAAACATTTCAAGTAAATTACCGGCAACAGTAATTAAACTTAATGGCTCAGCGATTTTGCCATCGCGAATCATAAATCCTTCGGCTTGCAACGAAAAGTTGCCCGATTGAGGATTAAGGCCGGAGTGCAGACCAGCAACACTCGAGATATAAACACCAGTTTTGATTTTAGAAAGAAGCTCGGCTTCGGACTTTCTTCCCGGTTTGATAGAAGGATTGACAAAACTAACGCCCATCTTTGATCCACCACGATAACCGTTTCCAGTTGTGACTTTGCCTTCTCGTTGGGCTGTTTCAAGATTGTATAGATATGTTTTTAAAATACCTTTTTCAACGATTTTCTTATTAGTTGTTGCTACACCTTCATCATCAAAATAACGGAAGAAGCAGTTTTTTAACAAAGGCTGTTCGAGAATGGTTACTTTCTTACTTGCGACGGGCTGATTTAATTTACCGATGAAGAAAGAAGAATGTTTTTGAACTTCTTCAGCGCTGGCGCTTTCTAAATATGGTTCAAGGAAACTCGCCGCCGTCTTTTGATTAAGAACGATAGGATATTTTTTGCTATCGCATTGTGTACCGCCCAATTTGCGAGTTGCATCTTCAACAACTTGTTTTACGAATTTGTCGATGTCGAGTTCTTTTGGATCGTTTGAAAGCAAAACCTTATAACCGGTTTTGACTTCTTCGCCTTGTTTGACGACGACAGCAGCGGCGTAGACATAATAATTTGATTTGCTTTTTAGATTTAGACCATATGAATTAACCAAATTGACTTCAACGGCATCTTCAGAATATGAAACAGTTTCAATCTCGATAATGCGTGGGTCGGCCTTTTTAAGCTTAGCCTCTATTTCATAGAGATTCTTCATTTTTTGATCGATAGAAATAGCGGGAATTTCTTTGTTATAAAGATTGCGCTTGTGATATTTTTCACTGCCTTTAAAAAGAAGGGCCTTGTCGTGTTTTTCAATCACTTTGGCGTTAGCGATAATTTCATTGACTAAAAGTTCGGGAGTAAAACGATCAACCTTTTCGGTAATAGCCACTCCAAATTTGTCGTTATAAATACCGCGCGCCGACATTGAAAATGATTCACTTGTCGAATATGAAGACACTTCCGAATGGAAAAGTTCAAAAGAAAGCGAATACTTTTTTGATGAATATATTTCACTAGCGGTAATACCTTTTGAGGCAGCTAGTTCAAAGAATTTGCGATGATTCATTTTAATGTTCCTCCTCTTCCGCCGACAAGAATTTCACTGACGCGGATTGTTGGCTGGCCAACGTCTGTATAGATATATCCACTGACGGAACCGCACATACCTTGTGCTCTTTGTAAGTTGTCGCCAACCATGTCGATTTTCTTTAAGATATCGGCACCTGATCCAATAAGGGTCGCGCCACGAACTGGTTCAGCTATTTTTCCATCACGAATAATGTAAGCTTCGCTAACAGAGAAATTGAATTCGCCAGTTGCGGGGTTAACGCTTCCGCCACCCATGGAAGCAGCATAGAGACCTAATTTCGTCGCAGCAATAATTTCATCATGCGTGGATTTACCGGCAGCGATGAAAGTGTTCGACATTCTTGATGTCGGTTCGTATTTATATGATTCGCGTCGACAAGCACCGTTTGCCTTCATTCCCATTCTTCGGCCATTAAATGAGTCGATAAGGAAAGAAGTACATACGCCATCCTTGATAAGGACGTTTCTTTGCGTTTTGTTGCCCTCATCGTCAATGTTATTTGATCCCCAACCATTAACGATCGTACCATCATCGATGGCGGTGACAAGTGGTGAGGCAATTGGCTTACCAAGACTTTCTGAGAAAACAGACAGTTTTTTAGCGACTGCGGTGGCTTCGAGTGAATGACCACAAGCTTCATGGAAAACGACACCTCCAAAACCATTGCCGATGACAACCGGCATTTTGCCACTTGGACATTCGGCGGCTGTTAACATTTTAATTGCTAGTTCAGCAACGCGTTGAGCGGTTTCTTTAACACTTATTTTATCAGTGAAGAATTCCATTCCTGATGTAGCGCCTGGTCCTTCGAAACTTGTTTCGATTTTACCGTTATCGCTTGCAATGGCCATAAACATCATACGACCACGCTCTTTAAAATCATCAAATCGCTTGCCGTCGGAATTGTAAATCGTTACATCTTTGTGATTATTCATAAATGATGTTTGAATGCGAACAATGCGTTTATCATAAGATGCGATAACCTCATGGGCTTCTTTAAGTAACGCAATTTTTTCTTCACGTGATACTTCGCTCAAAGGTCTTTCATAGTTGTGGGCGTTTTTAACGCGGACTTTGGAAATTTTTTCAACAGTTACTTGTCTATTACCTTGATAAGACTTCGCTAGTGATGAGGCTAATTTCATAAGCCCTTTACGAGATAGGTCATTCGTATATCCATAAACACTTTGTAGTTTATTTAAAAGGCGAATACCAGCTCCGTAGGTTGTGCTACTTAAGGCTGATTCAGTTTTGCCGTTTTCAAGCATCAAGTAAGACGAATTGTTTTGTTCTAAGTATATTTCGGCGAAATCAGCACCAGTCGCGAGACCGGCATTTAAAACATCAATCGCCAAAGATTTTGCAATCATACTTTCTCCTCCTTTAATTTCGTGGGAACAATTTTACCATTATTCCTTTGAATAATACACCCAAACACACGTAAAAATGTATAATAATTGTATGTTTAATGGCCAATTGTTACTTAAATTAGCAGAAAACTTTAATTCGCAGCGTCTGTCATTTAAAAAAGAAGATGTTTCCTTTATTGCTGGTAAAGACACCTTTAAAGGCAAGATGTTAGGTTTTTTAACGTGGGACTACTATCGTAGAGAAAAACTTATTAAAGAAGGAAATCTTATTTATGGATATGCTTTTCGAACATGGACAAACGAAGTTACTTTTACTAAGCCTTATCCTGTTTGGTTTTTATTTTCTCCCGCAAAGGAATTTGTCGATAATCCGATTTTGTACAGGGAAATACTAACCTCTTTACAAGCGATCGAACTTCCAAAACGTGGGAACAATGAACTTCGGAAACTGTTTACGATGCTCAATGCTGAGTTAAGTGAACCGAAATACTATTTGATTCCTGAACCATACGCTCAAGGGCATTTAGTTTACTTATCGATGATGTATTTAAGACCTACTCACAATAATAATTTTCGTTTGGGAGTAAACCCTTTAATCATCGCCCCGACAATTTCTAAAGAAATTTTACTTTTACCGACAAAATATTGGGCTGACGAGTTCAAAAAGACCTATTATGACCTTTAACTCATTTTCGCGTCAGATTTCATAGTTAATGCAAATATTTAGAGGTCTTTTCCTTTTCTTGCGTTCTTGTCGAGGTAATTACAACTCTTTAATCATTTACAGGGTTTTAAAATCGCATGATG
>Ga0172381_10001122_pt1 | contig 32617 bp, 32 predicted proteins | sample Leawel6488metaG_FD_119754 | JGI IMG/M metagenome (GOLD analysis project Ga0172381, IMG submission 119754) | Leachate microbial communities from a municipal landfill in Southern Ontario, Canada - Leachate well 64-88 metaG | ecosystem: Engineered > Solid waste > Landfill > Unclassified | place... | reverse complement strand
TATTGTTTTCATTTTTTAAATCATGAAAGAAATTAAGAAATATTTAGTAAAAAAATCAGCCACTGGATTGGGGCTCTTTTCAAACATTCAGATAAAGAAGGGCGAATTTGTCATTGAATACACTGGCAAAATAATGACCAGCAAAGAAGCAAACGATAAAGGAGGAAAATATCTTTTCGAAATAAACTCAAGGATTACCGTTGATGGCAGCGGAAGAGAAAATCTCGCCAGATACATCAATCATTCTTGCCGCCCCAACTGTGAAGCAACAATAAAAAACAAACATATCATCATTTGCTCCATAAAAGAAATAAAACCAGGAGAAGAATTAACCTACAACTACGGAAAAGAATACTTCAATGAATACATTAAGCCTTTTGGCTGTAAGTGTGCTTACTGCAAACAAAAACTATCTAGCTTAAAATAGTCATTACTGCTTCGTATTTCGGTTTGATTATCTTCTTTGAATTCTCAAAATTAAGCTGATTCCATTTATTCTCAAGCTTCTTCTTGACTGCTTCTTTGGCCTCCACTTGATTTAAATTTTCATAAATGAAGGCAGCTTTGAATATTCCTGTAAGATTATCAAAATTACTCAAGGCATCCGCATCAGCAATTATTTTTTCCTCAATGCTCGTCGGATTGTTCTTTTGTGAGCCGCGATGATTTAAAATACATTTTTTAACAATCTCTATCTTTTCAGGAGGATATTTATATTCCTTCAGTTTTTCCTCGGCTATTTTTGCCCCTGTCAGATGATGATCTTCTCGCCCATAAATAACTGAACCAATATCGTGCAACCAAGCCGCAATCTCCACCACCTCTTCATCTGCTCCCAACTCGCGAGCTAACTCAACAGCATACTTAACGGTCGGAGTAAAATGATAAACAAAAGGCTCGTAGCCGTATTTGCTACTTGATTTAAGAGATTCTTCCTCAACAAAGTTTTTAACTTTTTCGACTATATTCATCCTTGCCTAACAAAAACAATCCGCCTATTACTAATAATGGAGCAGATATTAGAACAAAAGTATCCCATCTTTGATAAGTATTGAAAAATACGGTAAACCCAATGCTTAATAATATAAAAGCTACACCTCCAATCATTGGCTTTTTCCAAGCAAGATATAGAGCAATTGCGAGAAGGATAGTTGGAACATTTTCCATTATAAAACCTCCTATCTTCTGCCATACTGTTCCGTTCATAGAAAAAACATCCATCGACAAAAGAACAAAAAAGGCCATGTAAAAAACTGTCAAAACTACTGGAACACATACTGTTAATATTTTTTTTGTTTCCATATAATTTATTACAAAAATCTTTTTATGATATTTTGTTTATTATAATAAATATATTATACCAAAAATATAAAAAAGCGCCAACAGTGGCGCTCCCTACATCTCCATTTCGTTCTTTTTTAGCTTTTTCCTAATCTCTAAATAATTAGGAACCGTTTTAGATACTAAGCTCCAAAACTTGTGTGAATGATTAAGTTCTTTTAAGTGGCAAACCTCGTGAACAACGATATAATCAGAAAATTCTTCAGGAATTAAAGCAATTTTATAGTTAAAATTCAAATTGCCCTTTCGTGAACAACTACCCCATCTTGTCTTTTGATTTTTAATACGAATATTGTTGAATTTAAAACCATAAATAGCATTGAAGTGGTCTACCCTCTTTTGCGCTAAGGCCAAAGCTTTGTCTTTATGCTCTAGATACTCCTTCTTGCTTCCCTTGGTAAATATCTTCCTTGGTGAGTTCTTAAAATATTCGATCTTATCAATTATCCATTGTGATTTTTTAATAATGAATTGCTCGATAAGATTATCGCTTACATACTTTGGAGCAGTAACAACAAAGTTCCCATCACAATAAACGGCTAATCTTACCTTGCGAGCTCGATCGCTAACCCTTAAGGTATATTCAATATTCCTTTTCTTTAGCTCAATTTGTCTTTTCATTTTGATAACTTTTCTATTTTTACACCAATCAGTCTAATTAACTTCTCTCTAGGATTGCCTCTTCTGTCCAAGAACGGCAATACTAGTTTTAAAATCTCAATTCTAAATCTTTTCTTGTTCTCCTTCCTAATCCCCACCTTAAAACTCTTAGAACTAGTTTTCGTTTCAAAATCAGCAAAACGAACCGTAATAGTTATGTTTTTAAATTCCGAAAATTCACTGTCAACAAACCTCTTAAAAACATCGTCACCAAGAGACGTGAACGTGTCACAGATAAGGGTGATGTTCAAATTGTTTTGATCAAAGGTTGTTTGCTCTCCAATAGATTTTGCTTCGTAGCTTTCGGTAACGGGATCGTCGTCAATTCCCCTCGCTTTATAGTATATCTTCCCTCCCTGCTTCCCAAACATTTCTTTTAATTCTTCTTCAGAATACTTGTTTAAATCTTTAATAATTCTAATTCCTTTCTTGTAAAAAATCTCGGCTGTTTTGGGCCCTATTCCAGGAAGCTCTCTGATGGCTAATGGATTTAAAAACTTCGGTACATCTTTTTCTTCAACCAAAAGCAATCCGTCAGGCTTATTTATTCCCGCTGCAATTTTAGAGATAAGCTTATTAGGGCCGATGCCAATAGAACAGGTTATCTTCTCTTCTTTTTTGATTTCCCTCTTTATTTTCCTGCAAAGAGTCTCGGCCTTTTTAAAAGTCTTAAGATAACTGAGGTCAAAATAAAACTCATCGATACTGGCTGGTTCGACAACTGCTGCATATTTCTTGATAATCCGTAAGATATTATTGGAGACCTTGATATATAAATCAAAATCGACTGGTAAGAAGATGGCTTCGGGCTTGCCTTCCTTTTTTGCTTTCTCCGACAACTGCCAAGCTAACATAATCGGAGTTGCCGAATGAATGCCATATTCTCTAGCTTTGTAATTAGCGGTTGAAACAACGCCTCTTCCTTTTCCATTGATTATTTCCGATCCGACAACAATTGGCTTGCCTAAAAATCCGGGTGTCGTAACCTCTTCAACGGAAGCAAAAAAAGCATCCATGTCCAAATGTGCAATTATTCTTTGAGTCATGATTAGATTCTACCACACAAGATAAAAATAGTCCTATGCTCCGAATCTTTTAATCATCTCTTCTTGGAAGATACTTAATTCGGTTTGCATAATATTTGAAAAATTAGGAACTTTTTCATTTAAAAAATTACTAACCTTATCCATACTTCCATTATCTAGATAACCATTAAGTTCATTCGCTTCGGCTCCGCTAATTTTTCCTATCACCTTCAAAATAATCTTATTAGAAACAATCTCGCTCATTTGGCTAATCAAACCATCCTTCTCTTCTAAAGAAAGATTATTAAGGCCTAATACCGCGATCATATCTTTACATTTGATGGTTACTGTTTTTTCCATAATTTACTTTATACCTCTTCTTTTGCTGCGTCTGTTAGATCTATTTCTTCGTCGCCTTGCGCTTTTATTTCTCCAGAAAAACGAGTAATACCTCTCATCATCAGTCCACCGCCAACCATTCCCACTAATGAAGTAGCCTTGGCGATATAGTCGACAGGTAAAAATCCTGCTTTTACACCATAAGTAAGCATACGGATAAATTCAACTGGTGGAGCAATAATAGCAACTCCGGCAATAGCCATTCCAGCCACGACCTGAAATTTTCTATCTCTCATTAAAGCTCCGAACTTTTCGAAAACTCCAGACTTCTCGCCCTCTAAATTCTCTACCTGCGCATACACCTCTTTTGATTGCTCGCTAAGGAATTCCCTCATTTCTCTGGCCTTCTTCTCTTCTTCTCGAGATTTTTCTTGATTACTATCTACGCCTAAATACTCTTTTTCAATCTGCCTCTTATTCTTTCCAGTTAGCATTCCTAATTCCTGTAAAGTTTTTATATAATTATCGTGAGCAAAATCATAATCAGCAACTATTTGTTGCTCATTCTTTTTAATTCCCAGACTACTGGCTAGATCATCTAGCTCGTCCCTTTGCTTCTGTAAAGAATTTCTTCTTTCGTTAGCGGTAATAAAATCACTAACGGCGGTTTCTATCTTTAATAATCTCTCCTGTTTTTCTTTCTCTTTAGCTTCTCTCATCTCGGCAAAAGAAAAATCATCAGCGCCAATCTCTGGAGCTTTTTTTTCTTTTAGGCTCTCTTTGGGTGTAACCTTCCACTCCGGCTTAGTTTCTATTCTTTTTGCTTTCTTGAAAGTTTCAGCATTCTTTTTCTGATCCAATATTTTCTTTAGCTCTTTTAATTCTCTAAGAATTACTTTTTTATCCTTATTGTCGTGAGCATTGTTGATCAACTTCATTTTTTCAGCATCGCCAGTCTCTCGATTGTCCGGATGATAATAGCTAGCTAAAACACGATATCCTTTGGTAAACCATTCAGGATCCTTTGGTGTTTCTTTATATGATTGTCCTTCAAACATCGCTTCGGCCATAGGAAATTAATAACTTGCTCTTCGCATAACGATACCAAATTAAAAAAGCACCGTCAATAAAGCAAGTTACATTCCTAATTAATATTGACTAATCAATAGACTATGATATATAGGTATTAGAACCTTATTTCAGAACACAGGTATCGATGGCTTAATTTAATAATACTTAAATATTATTAAACTAGGCCATCGAATTTAGAAACTAGCCGGGATTTGCACTCCTACTAGCGACTAATCCGGTGTTGCCTATCACATAAAGAGTATGTTTAGAACATGAACACTCTTTCTTCTCTAAATTAATTGCGCTAAAACGCCTTTTTTTGTACAAAAAAAGAGACATATCCTAATCTTACAGACTATTCTATAGATTATTTACTCCTTTGGTGGAGCTGTCTCGGACATAATGGCAAAGATGTCGCCTTCCCATCCAGGAAAACCAACTTGCTTTGCATTTAGACGGGCAAAAGCTTCGTCAATTTTCTGGTCAAGCCTCTGATCTTCGGCATAACTGGCTAGAGCCTCGTCTGCCATCTGGCTTATCTCTTCAAGAGATAATGGCCCGTAGATACGGAGGATTTCGCCCTGGACCCAGTCATTGAGAATTGGTCGTGCCTTTACCAGAAATGGGTTGAATTTAGCAATGCAAATATCAACCTCTTTTTCAGCGCGCCCGTATCCATCTTCGTCGTCTCCAGCTATTCCTCGAACTCCTTGTAGGAAAAGATCCCGATAGAAGTTCGGGTCAAGACTCCGGTCTACATCGTCTTGGATACGAGCGCGATACTGTTCTCTGGTGAACACCTCCTTGATCACCTTGTCCCGTTTTCGGACTAGGGCCTCATAAGGAGACATCCCATACTGCTCGCCAAGATCAATTGACACCTCAGCAATCTTTCTCCATGCTTCATAGGGATTTTCTCCGATCATTACTCCTTTGATTAAAAGGTCGACGAGAATCTCCATGAATTTCTTCATGGTCCTTTCGAAAACCGCGCGCTTCTTTGCGGACATGATTCCCTCTGCATTTTCATGCAGCTGCAGCAGCAGAGGTACAAGGAAGGAGAAGTCTGCTTTAGACAGTAGGGCCTGGTCTTCACTGCCAGCATAAAGGCGATTTGCCATCGTGTTGGATACCTGACACTTGATAATTGCAATGGCCGGATCGTGAGATCTGAACCAAAGCGCTACCGCCTGTTCACTTACCTGCAGAAGTATCTGCCGGTATTGTTCATTCTTCACCGCTTCTTCAGCACGAAACCATGCTAAGACCAGTAATTTCCAGTCCAGAATCGTAACAAGCTCTTTTCTTGCCATATGATTACTCCACGTAAATGTGCAACTTAAAGTTGTCACGGAATATAATACAATATACGCAGTGTTGTGTCAATGATTCGTATCGGTTCAATAGATTGGAATCACCCTTAAGGATAAAATGATATGCATATGGATGACAAGCCATTGATTAGAAAACACCTTTCAAGCTTTCTAGTGATTATTAATATATCGTAAAATAACTATACCAGAGCCGCCAGCTCCCCCCTTGGTACTGCTCCAGCCACCGCCACCTCCGCCACCACCAGTATTAGCTGTTGCATTAAATCCTGCCTGCGAATTAGTTCCACCGGCACCACCTCCGCAAGAAGCTGATCCAGCACCAGAAGAATTTTCTGAGCCACCGCCGCCGCCGCCAGCGTAGCAAACTACTGTCCCACTTATAGAAAGTGTAAGTCCTATACCACCAGTTCCGCCATAAGAAGCACCATTGCCTCCTGCTGCACCAGCACCGCCTCCGCCACCACCAGTATAGGCAGCCCCATGTCCACCAGCATAGCCCTGGCCAGAGGTTCCAGAGCCGGCTGAAGTATTCCAACCACTACCACCGCCAGAACCACCTGACAAACCGTTACGACCATCAAGTCCTCCTGCTCCACCACCGATAGCAGTAAAGGTAGCAAAGGAAGAATTACTTCCATTATTTCCAATAGTGTTAGCTGATGGAGCTGCTCCACCAGCACCAACGGTTGCAGAGACTAACGATCCAGGAATAACACCATAATTTGTTCCGGTTAACAATCCGCCAGCACCACCACCTCCAGCACCTCCGTTTCCGCCACCGCCAGAACCACCACCCCCAACTACAAGATAGTCAACCAAAGTAATTCCTATTGGCACTATCCAAGAAGAAGTTCCAACCGTTGCAAATTGGACGACGGTATAAGTTGCCGCGACAGTAGAACAAGACGCGTTTGTTCCGCCGACGTCTCCAACACAAGTCCAGGAATATGAACCGGTCATATTAGAAATAGTCCCTGAAGTGCAAGCTTCGGTTGCAGTAGGAACAGTAGAAGCATATTTACCATTTTTAGTACCGCAAACACCATTATCTTTTAATTGACTTAAACAAACGCCGCCACTAAGACAAACATCTCCAGCAACAGTAAGTTTTTTACTGTCTGCATCAAAACACATATTATCTGGATTACATTCCATCTCTGACCATGTGTGACCAGGATTAGGAGTGCCTACTGTAACCGCAGAAACAATTTCTTCCTTAAATACTTTCAGATATTGAAAGGTTTGCATTCCAACCCCGAGGAGGATTATGCCGAAGATAACGAACAAATGTCTTTTTTGTATCTTCATAACTTTTATTATTTAGCTTGCTAATTGCTAACTGTTTTGTTTCATTTGTTTTTGTAAATTAAAGCCTGCTTATATGTAGCAGGCCTTTTATATACAAAAAGCCCACCACTAGGAAGGCCTCGCGGCCTCTACGTAAGTTTCCCTACGCAACGCCGTAAACGCCCTAATGATGGGTTTGTTATGTTTACGGCGATTTTTAACCATGCCACTGGATTACTCCAATGGTTTAGGTCAATCAAAATATTAAATTGTATTTACATTTTATATCAAAAAATAAAAACTGACAAGCAGTTCTTTAAAATTAACTTCCTCTTTACATTTTAAATAAGTATGATATTGGATAATTGTCCTTCAAGACAAATTTCTGAGGACTGTGGAAAAGCTAAAGTAGGTAATACGAATGAAGCGTGTAGCAACTGCTCTCATGATTGCACTACTACTGCTTTCTTCCAACGTCGCACTTCAGGTCGAAACAGCGCGAAGCCTCCCGCTTCCAAAAGCAAAGACCACACCCAATGACGTTGACAAAGAGGAAAAATTTCCTCGGAAAGCAAAGCACGCTTGTTACATTGTTCCTGGCAAAGGTCCGCCCGCAGCAATGTGACATGAAAACACCACAAACAATGTTCTTTCGAGTCTCCTTCAGAAAAGCTGAACAGACTCACGAACGCGGACACAAAGTTCTACGTTCCCGAGGAAGGCACCATGCTTTCCTCGCCCTTTTTTTATAGGGCGTTATTTAAATTTATTAATCCCCTCTTCTTCATTTCCCAGAAGCATTTAGCAGTAATCTGGATATCAACTTGAGCATTGTGAGCTTTATCAAAATTAGTTTCAAAAAGCTTGTAATGCAACTCTTCTAGTTTAGGCCACTTGTATCCATACTGGCTACTAATAGCACAATAGTTAGTTGCCGCTCTCATCGTACAGAACTTACTCTTATTCTCAAAGCAATTCATATTGCCGATTCTGAATAATTCTGATCCCATTATCTTTTCATCAAAATCAACATTGTGACCAATTAGAAAATCAGCCTGCTCGACTAAAGATTCAAATTCACTTAAAACGTCTATTAACTCAACTCCTTCTTTTATCGCCCTAGCATTAGTAATGCCATGAATCAAAGAAGCTTCTTTAGGAATAGTAAATCCTTCTGGCTTAATGATATAGGTACTGCTAGTTATTTCGTTTCCCTTCTTATCAAACAAAATCCAGGCTATTTGTACTAGCCTGGGCCAATTATCTAAATCACTCGCTGGAGCATTGTATCTTTTAGGCAATCCGGTTGTTTCGGTATCAAAAAATAAGTACATAGTTATATTGATTCTTCATTCTCTTTTGATAAAAGCATAAACTCTTTATCCTTTTCGGTAATCTCTTGATTTACTTTCAAGGCATTCTCATTTATCCCCATCAATTTAATACTACTCAATCTTCTGACTCGAGACAAGGCAACATAGCCCATTCCGTAATCAAAAGACCTACTTAAGTCAATTTCCGCTGCATCCAAACTCATCCCCTGACTTTTATGAATCGTAATGGCCCAAGCTAATCTTAAGGGAATCTGCCAAATAGAAGCCATCACCATATCATTCTTTTCAAAATCCCATTCCGCCGTTAAAGCAACCACCCTCTTTCCTTTAATGGTTTCTACAATCGGATAATCGTTTTCAAATCCTACTACTGTTCCTAAGGTTCCATTAACATATCCTTCCTTGAAGTTATTCTTTACAAACATGACAATCGCTCCTTTCTTGAGTTTTAATATCTCTGGAGCCAAACAGCCTTTCTTTAGTATTTCTACTAGCTTCTCTGGTCCCTTGTATTTCATTTCGTATTCCCTTTCTGTTTCTTTAATCTTATCAAGCTCTAGACTGTTAATTTTATCAACGTTTCGATTGTGACTATATAGCTTAGTCACTTTTTCGTATCCATAGATATTCTGATTCAATCTAGTGTTTATCTTCTCTAATGTTTTAGTTGTTGCTTTATTACTCCTAATATCATTTAAGATACTGATAAACTCTTTATCATCCTGCCTATATTGCTTTTTAAGATAGCAAACCTTTAGCCTAGCTCTCTTCCAAGCTTGAGAATTGTAGGCTAATTGTGATTTCTCTTCCATTCCACCATTAATTGGAGGAAGCTGAAAGAAATCTCCGCAAACAATTAATTGAATTCCGCCAAAAGGAAGAAAGGGATCTTTAATCTCTTTACAAACCCTATCAACCATCGCTAATCTTTCCGAATCAAACATTGATATTTCATCAATGATTAATACTTTAGTATCCCTGATTTCTTTCCATTTAGGAGTCCTACCTTTCAAAAACTTCTTTATCTTCGGATCATTAATGTTGTCAGCAATCCCAATTCCGGACCAAGAATGAATCGTTGTTCCGCCAATATGCGTGGAAGCTATTCCGGTTGTAGCGGTAACGCCAACCTTTATCTTCTCATCCTTAAGATATTGGATAAATTTGTTTAATAAAAAAGTCTTGCCTGTTCCAGCTGAACCAGTCAAGAATACATTAGCCCCAGACTTCAATATTTTGAACGCTTGTGTTTGATTCATTACAAAGACAGTATATCTCTAAATGACAAAAGAAGCTATCGTTTCGACAATAAAGGTTTTAAATCCTGTCTAGTCTAGATTTTCAGCTTTCCCTGAGCCACTAAAGATTTGATTAAGTTCATTAGAATACTAATTAGCTCTGCCCTACTCATCTCGCCTAGATTTTTACTTCCTATTTTTTGATTAGTATCACTAACAGCCATTGAGTCATTATTAGATTTTTTTGCTATGCTATTATTATATTCTTTAACTGCTTCCATTGTTTTATCGCCATAGTAGCCAGTAGAATCTATATCCTTTGAAAGAAATCCTAAAACCTTCAATTCGTCTTGTAGTTTGGAAACATTTTTACTCCTTTCCTTATATTTTGTTGAAGCGATAAGTTGGTCAATAGTCGTGCCTACAGTTGATATTGTTGAAGGCTGTGAATTTTTTGATATTTGATATTTTTTAACAGCTTCTACAGTTAGATTACCATAATAACCTGTTATATCTATATCGACTGCTAAAAATCCTAATTCCTTTAGCTTTATTTGCAAATTCTTAACGTTATCACTTCTTTCTTTGTATTTTGTTAAAACGATAAGCTGATCAACTATTGTCGTTGCAGGAATTGCAGCAACTGTTTGTGTGGGAACAGTTGAAGGAGTTAAAACTTCTAAATTTATTTGTGCGCAAATTGGCTCAGAAGCATTGCCCGATGCATTATAAAATTTAACACAAACTTTTTTGGCTCCTTTTCCATTGATCAGTGTCCAAGATTTCGTATTTACATAGTTCTCCTGTTTAGCGCTTGAAAAATCATCACCATTAGCTACTGCCATCTTTGTAGCACTTATCCCTCCATCTAAAGTCAACGAAACGATATTGTTTGCTGTTGATACTTCGCCATTATTGATTTTAATCACATAACCACCAGACGGTGGAACCATCTGAATATTGTTTACAATAGCGGGAATGCTGCTTCCGCCTCCACCTCCTCCACCACCACCGCCACCACCACTAGAACTAATTGTGGTGGTCGTAAAAGAAGCGAAAGTTGTAAAATGTTTAGTCCAAATAACTAAGTCTAATCCGTTTGTGGCATCAATCTTACAGTCTCCATCAACAATTAAAGTATTACCAGCAGCTTGATTATCAGCACTACAAATTGCGGATATTTCCGTGAAAGAAGTTCCTGTCCTAATATAACCAGCTCTTTTTCCAGCCTGTCCAGGCAACAGTATCCTAACTGCTTTATCAAAGGATAGTTTTGCTCCAGAGAAACCAACTTCAATTGCCGTACTTAAGGCTCTTGATTCAGTGCTTGTATTTGGAATGTTAACCGTAGTTATTGTTGGCGCAGCTATTACTCCATTCCAAGAAATATCAGACGAAGTAATGGTGGTTGAAGCGGGTATAGCAACATTAGCATTATTGGCATTTGCTGACTCAATAGTAATTGCAGGCAAAACTCCTACACCATTTGAAATAAATGAACTGACGTCTATTTTTGGATTAGTTGTATTACTGCTTATAGTAATAATTGTTGATTGGTCTGGATCATTAATAACAACTTGAGGGGTTGTATTATTGATAATGGCAGCTCCATCATTATCTGGATAAATAGTATCATTAGTAAAATTTAGATTTTTGTTTACCGTATCGCCAGATGTAAATCCTTGAGAATAACTGACTACAGTGTCTCCTATTACAGAGTTATTTTGACCGACTGGAATATATTTAAAAATAATTGATGTGTTGCATTCCTTAACTAGCAGTTTGTTTTTGAACGATTCATTATAACCATATATTCCATTTTCATTTACTGCTGACTCTCCTATAATTTCATTGTTGCAATAGGCGATAATTTTTGTACCCTCATCTAAATTTTGGTTATTCAATGTCGCGTTCCCCCAGAATGCCATAGGAAAATCAGGAAAACTTTCAGCGGAGGCTGAAAAAGGAATGGAAAGAAGTAATGTCAATAAAAATATTTTCTTCATAATTCTTTACTTAGTTAAACTCTGTGTGTCAGTTGGTAAATTCTTCACCAAGTAGTCTGTTGCCCAATCAGATGTACCAATTGAATGACTTGGCTGTGATAGATCTGACCATATAAATGAAGCATTTTCATTTACGAGGGAAAAAGTAGCTGAAGCAGCAAATACTGTAGAGCCTGAATCAATCCTTGTGTTGATAGAGTCACCTGTTGCGATTGTTCCACCTACGTTTGCTTTCAATGTGTAAGTGTTTGAACCAGCAACCTGCTCTTCTGTATCGGGAACGAAGATAACCGTTCCCGAAGTAGAACCACTATCAAGATTATTAACTGAAGCGACACCTACAATTCGTGTACTTCCATTCCATAATGTTACATCAGTAATAGCACCTAAGTCTCCGCCTGAAGCATCTGATTTGGATACTACGAAAGCGATCTTCTTCCAAGCAATTGTGCCTGTGTCAGAACCAATAGTGAATCTTGAAATTGTGTTAGTTCCTGAGGCTAGGTTGCCTGAAGGTAATGTTGACAAAGTGATTGTTGGAATTGCTTTGTAAACATAGATATGACTTCCAGTAGACACTCCCGTATTCCCAGTGTGACTATTTAGGCCAGACGAAGATGGCCTTGCCAGAGCATCTGCAAAACCCGTTACGATGTCGGCTGAACTTGTACCGTTGCCAGATCCAATTGTTCCTAATACTGTTTCTACATCAAGAGTCTTGTATGTGTTGGCAGCGATAGTAATTGGAGTAGCTAGGTTGAAAGTTACTGATTCGGCTGCTGGAGCGCTTGAAAGGATAGTTGAACCATCCTTTAGGTTAACACTGCTAACAGCTGAAACACCGTTTAAACCATTCAATCCAAATGTCAATTGGCTAATAGTGTAAGCATCATTCAAAGCTTCAAACTTATAAGAAACTGTCTTGATTGTGTTGTTTCCAGCTACCAATGTAGAAACTGGGGTTGAAGCGCTTTTTGATATTGTTAACGATCCAGTAACATTGGTTATTATTTGCCCTGTTTGATTATTAATAGCAGCATTGGCACCAGATTGAGCACCAGAACCTGTTACTGTTAAAGTAGCTTGTATTGAATGACCACTAGTCACCGTCCCATTTAAGCTAGAGTATAGGTTGATAGTAGCTGTCTGTACCTTTGGTAGTGTGAAGCTTACTGAGAAAGCAACAGGAGATGTTGGCGTAGGAGTTACAGAAGTTGTAACAGTTGCGCCACTTCCTACCTGGTAAGTAACATACATATCATTCATATCTGTTACATCAAATGTTGTACCAGATACTGGAGCGATAGCGAAACTTAAACCATTTACATTAATGTCCTCAGCTGTTCCTGCGGTCAATGTCCAAGAACCAATCTTGAATGCTGTTTGAGGGAGAACTGTTGCTTGTGCTCCGTAGTTAGATTTCACGATCAATGTGGCTGAAGCTGAATTAATCTGAATCGCACTAGACGCTTTATCAGATAATGGAACATCTATTAGTCCTGACGATAATTGTTTAACACCATTATCATTCCCCCTAATTAATTTAGCCGTGATAGTGTCTTCTGGACCGATAGCCCCTGCCCCATCGTTATCATAAATATCAGCATATAACTCAACTGTTGTCTCTATATCTGGTTGAAAAGTATAATTAATAGTATATTCTGTTCCTGATTCAGCTAACGACATTGTACTTCCAGCTTGAGATCCATTAATCATGATTTTACCGTTTCTAAGTGTCGCATTAATATTACCATTATTACTAATATTAGAGTAACTAAATCCCGCAGTTAATTTTTCAACGCGAACAGCTTCACTAGCGGCTTCAAATGTCCATTTACCTATTAAAATATTAGAAGTATTATTAGCAGCTATTGCTGGCAATTCAGAATTATCGGCTAACACTGTTAAGGTTCCATTAGGCTGTTCAATCTCATCAATATTTTGGTATCCATTATATGCTGCAGTCTGACCTGAAACATAAACACCGTAGCCCTTTAATTCTCTAAAGTCATTTAAAGTGTTTACATCCGTTGGATTTTTTAAAACCCAGGTTGTGCTTACCTGTGGCGAATAATAGGGACTATTTCCATAAGTGAAATCAATAATCGAATCAATTGATCCAATTATAGAATTCAAAATATTACTAGGATTATTAGTATCTGCGCTAGCCTGATATTGAGATAAGGCATAGCTAGGAGAGGCTATCCCTATAATATTCCATCCGTGATTTAATGTTCTTGAGAATAGTCTTTCTGAGGGATTTAAATCTAAATTATAATTAAATGTTAATGTTTGATCTAAGCCAGTTTTGTTATTTATAAAGTAAGCATATAAAGGTTGAAATTCTATCTGACCCATTCCTTGCATGGTTTGCCAACCAGAAGGACTAGAAGGATTCATTATATACACATCTAAATTCGTAGAATTTTCAGCTACAGAAAATTCATGGCTACTCAAAATCTTAGGAGTCGAAACAATGTTCCATCCTGACTTTAAGGTTATTGCCTGCTGATTATTAGCAGCCTGAACAACTGAACTAAAACAAAAAATAACCGCAAAAAAAACTGATAAAAACAATATTTTTTTCATATTTTCTAAATTAAAAACACCTCAAAAAGAGGTGTCGTTGTTATCTATTAAATTTTCTAATACTAGTTTCATTGCCTCTAATATATACCTAAAAACATAATAAATCAAATTATAAATAAGCCCGATAAACCTAGTAGTTCGCCGAACAAACAATAATACTCTTTCTCGAGATCAGCTCTCTTATCATACAAATCACCGTCCTGATTTGAAATCATTAAAAACTTTACTGGCGACCTATCTTTTTTAATATTTTGAATTCTATTGATAGTATTGTTTAACAATAAAATAATAAACAAAATAACTATTAAATAGCTACTGCCAACATTAAAAATATTAAATACATAAATAATTACTACAACCTCCAAAAAGGTTGAAATTGCCGTAAAAATCATAAGAATTAAAGGGAATATCTTTTTATGATTTCTGATTATATCAATTGGTAAAAATTTATAGAATAAAGGATAGACGATCCAACTAATAATTGTAACTGAAAGAATAGAGATGATATATGCAAAAATAATTTTTACTATATAGAATATAGCCATATTAAAATGTTAATCTTTTAAATTATTGTTTTCTAATTTCTTCTATTGCCTTATCAAAAACTTTTTCAGCATTAACCTCATCGACTTTAATACATACAAAAACAATAAAAATTACCAACTTCCTCCGCCGCCGCCTCCTCCCCCTCCGCCAGAGAATCCTCCACCACCAAAAGCACTCACTCCTGATCCAGTTCCAACGTTAGTAATAGAAAAAGTATTGTTGGTTGCAGTTCTAAAACTAGCCATATCGTGTACAAAATCAGTCGCAATAATAAAAGCAGCAGGATTAGAAGAAACATACCAATTAGAAAGATAAATGCTATTAAACTGCTCCGCCCATTTCTTTTCTACTCCTAAAACCATAGCATAAGGCAAGAATTTCTCAAATACCTTCGGATTACTCTTCGGATCATTGTGGAAATCAATTCTTCTCTTCTCTGCCACAGAAAGATAAAGCTTGAGACCATTAATGTATTCTTTCGCTTCTACTCCCTTCTTTAATCTTGAAGAGAAAAGAGAATAAGTTAAAATAAAAACAATCACCGTTGAAAAAACAAAAGCTATTCCTAAGCCAAGAGAAAAACCAAGATAGAATAAAGCTCCACAAATAGAAAGAACTGACATCTTAGCAATCGAGCTACTCTTATTAAAATATTCCCTAGATCGCAAATCTTCTAAAACCTCTTCCTTAATATCTTTAATGTAATCCTGAGTTAGAAAATCTCCCTCTCTCTTCTTAATATCGGAAAAAGTAACTGTGTCCCCTTTACCGAATAAATAGGACATTAAAAGCTTATCAAAAGCATTAGGTAAAGTACTATCATCTTTCAACTTCTCTAATTTGTAATCATTCTTCTCTAGTTTAGTTATCTTTAAATAACCATTAATCGCTAAATAGATTATCTGTGCTGAAATATCAACATTATCAACTCTCTCATCGGTGATTGTTCCCACTTGGATTGGCGTTAAACCATCTGGAACATCATATTGAGGAATAATCACTCCTCTTCCTTTTGGCTCTTTGCCAAACTTAAACCAGGTAAAAAGGAAAACAATAAAAAGCAATATTGAAACCGCAATGTCCTTTACATTAATTGAAGTAAAGCCACTTACAAACCTACTTCTTTCAATACTAGATGAAACACTGTCTCTTATGGGTGCCACTGGAGCATTCTGGGCTATTAATCCCTTAGGAAAGCTAAGAGCAATCGTTAAATCTTCTCCTGACGCTAAAGCAACTGGCGCTTCAAAATCAATCTGAGTATATCCTTCCTTTATTAAATAACTGAAATTACATTCATTCTTTGAACCATAAGCACCATAGAAACATTTAATCTCTAGATTAGGATTTTTAATCTCAAAAGGAACGATAACGGTTGCTTTACTTTTTAAAATAGAAACGGGCCAGTCTGAACCATTAACATTCCAATAAAATTCATCGTGATTGTTAAAATAATTAATCGCCCCTACCACATCGTATTTTATAACATACGTCTTAAGGCCCGATATTAACGCATCAGGATCTCCTATCTTCAAATTAAGGTTTCTTCCGTTATAAGCATCAACAAAATCATAATTAAGACCATCCGTATCAGTTACTGAGATATTACTAACATTAATACTGTAGTTTGAATTACCTTCGGTATAATCAACAGGAATATATCGATAAATGCCGTGTTTCTCTAAGTCACCAAAATTGTATTTAATAACTTCGGTAAAATTAACGGTCGCATTGGCATTAATCTTCATTGTTGAACTAAAACTATTTATCTCCTCCGCTCGACAGAAAGCAGAACTAAAGAATAGTCCTAGAAAAATAAAGAAGGCAATTTTTTTAATCTCTATTTTCATAAAAACAATAAATATCAATCTCTAATACATCTTACTGATAAGCCAGAGGCTCTATTGTTGTAATCAATATATGCTTGATCTTCAGTTAAAAATAAATTAATACCCCATATATTGCGCGCTGAACTACTCCAATAGCAACCATAACTACCCTCGTTGTAAAGAACAGAATCAGTACTATATCTATAACCAGCTGCTGTTAATTTTAAAGGTGAGGAATACGCTGAATTATAATTTTTCCAATCCCCTGTTTTTATTTCATTCATCCATTCGTTCGATGTTGGAACTCTCCAGCCAGAAGGACAAGGATTATTATTTGAATATTGCCACCTAGTGTTGTTTTGAGGGCTTTTCCAATCATATGGTTCTTTTAGTGTTTGAAAAATAAACTTAGCATGTCCAGGCTTGTCTGAAGAAGAAAGGTTCGTCGTCACTTCACTTGTTCGTAATTGATGTCCATCATCATCTCTTCCCCACTGAAATAAGTCACCGTAAGCAGCAGAATCATTGTATGACGTAGCGACTTGAGTTGCCCCCAAATTTCTATCCATCCAACATCTGCCTGTTGGTGATTTTATCATACCATAAGTAACATTATTACCCATATAACTAAAAGTAACATTGCCAACGCAAGGGGTGCCTCCTTTAATAAAATAGCTGATAGAACCTATTAAAATGCCGATAAAAATGATTGCGATCAATACTTTAATAAGATTATTATTCATGTATTTCAAAAAATATAATTAAAGATAAGACATAATAAAAAGAATATTGAAAAGGATAAATAGCAAAATAAGACAAAGAACAATTAAAGAAACAATAAAACCTAAAACAATAGATATTTTATTAACAATAGATATTTCCTTACGTAAATCTTTTCTGGTGTATCCCCTTAAAGAAATAGACCATAATAAAAAAATAATAAAAAGAACTAAAGGAGTAAAGAAATAAAAAGAAAAGCTTGCCGTATCACAATGAACGTTTAGCTCGCTCAAACAGTGAAGATAATTTGATCCAGACCATATGCTATAACATAACAAAAATAGACTAATAAATAACAAAAACTGGGCTGGAAAATTTTTTAAAATAGCTGGAAAATTTTCGGACTTTACCCTACCAAAAAACCATAGAGCAATCAAAGATATGACTATCGCCATAATTATTTGGTCCATCATAATTTTGTATATTATATTAAATAATTTTAAGGCCTATTCCTCGCTTAATCAACTAATGTTCCAAACTTCTCTCCCTTAAGAGCTTTCGAAACATCCTTAAGGTTTTTAATATTAAAAACAATAATCGGCTTGTTGCTATCTGCGCATAAAGCAAAAGCAGTTAGATCCATCACATGCAAGTTCTTCTCTAGCGCCTCTTGGTATGACAATCTTTCATACAATTTAGCATCAGGATATTTCTTTGGGTCTTTATCATAAATTCCATCAACATTAGTCGCTTTTAAAATCAAATCGCAATCTACCTCAAAAGCTCGAAGAGCTGCCGAAGTATCAGTCGTAAAGAAAGGATTACCAGTGCCACCAGCAAATATTACCACTCTGTCTTTATCTAAATGATGAATTGCTCTTTTCTCTGAGAACGATTCGCAAACTTTTTCCATTGGTACTGCTGACATTAATCGAGCAGAAACTCCAGCTAATTCTAATGCTTCACATAACCCTAATCCATTAATGATAGTCGCTAACATTCCCATGTAATCAGCTGTAACTCGGTCAAAATGTTCTTCTCCTACTTCACGGCCTCTAAAAATATTACCTCCACCGATAACAACACATAAATCAATCTTGTTGTTCTTTTTAATCTCGGCAATCTGTTTAGCCATCTCTAGATACGAAACAAGAGAAACTCCTTTCCCATCGGTACCGAACGATTCCCCACCTATCTTTAATAGAATTCTTTTGTATTTTTTCATTGAATAAATAGTTTATTATTATCAATATTATATTCCATTTCTTGAAACCAAGCAACTTTTGTATAAAAAAACAGAAAGTATAATATACAATCTGCGGCGAATGGTCTTTTAAAACCACTCTTACTCACTCGACCAGAATCCATTAACTGGATTAAAAGTACGAACAAAGCATTCGGTCTTGGCATCGGGAAACATTTCTGCAACCGTTTGCCCAAGCGTTTTTGCCAGCTTTTGGCATACTTCTGGTGTCCGGTCTGACTTTTCGAAAAGACCAGAAGCATCAATAATGATCTCCTCTCCAAGTCCTTTCTTCATGTGATCCTTTGGAAAAAGAACAGTGATGTCCTTTTCTTCAAGTTTAAGTTCTGATACCGATACAACTGCCTTCACAATCTTCCGGCATAACCTGCGAAACTTTTTTGGTTTCTCTTTTTTTAAACACCAAACTGTTATAATTGGCATCAATACTCTCCTGCTCTGTTTTAAATGATCATTCTTCTTTGTGGATAAGAGCATTATTCACAAAGAATACTTTCTTTCCGCTCCTGTTAAAAACAGGATTACCTTTTGCCCAGTACAACCTTCCGCACTGATTACAAGAATAGGCTTTGACTAAAGAGCCTTGACCGCATCCACCACAACCTATACTTAAGGAAATGGCGTTTTGCTCATCAATCTCTCCCTCACAATTCTCTTCTTTACATCTCATCCTACGCTCCTCCAAGAGATATTATTTTTATATAATAATTAACCGAAATTGTCAAATAAAAACCCCGAAAAGGGTTTTTAAAATATTAATAATTATTTATATACTTAACAATTACGATTCCAGCAAACCCCTTTCGAGGACACGCGGTAGAATTACATGTATCTCCACAGCCTGGAGTAACACAATATGCTGAAGTGCCCCAACCTGACCCGCCTCCGCCATAGATTACAGATGCTCCCGATATACTAGAAACAACTCCAGCACCACCACTACCATTTATTGCTGAAGCTGTCGCACCGCCACCTCCACCCCCAGTAGCACAACTACCTAAATAACCCACGTGAACTCCATCTCCATTGGTTCCTCCATAAGCACCTCCTGATTGTCCTGGATTGCCACCATTAGATGTGATTGTAGAAAAAGTGCTTACACCTCCAGCGATTCCATCATAACCAGTTTGTCCCCCGCCATCTCCTACCGCTACCGATAAAGATGCTCCCGGAGATACTGAAAGATTTCCAGTTTTAACTTGACCACCTCCTCCGCCTGCATAATAACATGGTGGACTAGAGCCAGCGCCAGCACCACCTCCAACAACAAGATACTCAACCGAAGTAACATTAGCTGGCACTGTCCAGGAAGTAGTTCCGACAGTTGTAAAAATAACTGGTGCTGCATAAGTGGCAGCAACTGTAGCACAAGTTCCACTACTAGTTCCTCCATTAACACAAGTCCAAGAATATGAGCCAGTCATACCTGTGATGGTACCAGACGAGCAAGCTTCTGTTCCAGTTGGAGTAGCAGCAGCATATTTACCATTTTTAGATCCGCAAACACCAGCCACCGGAGCATTAGTTGAGTAAGTATTAGTTGAGGAATTAAATTGATAAGAATAACCAGTAGAAAGCGCTGAAGAAAGAGTAAATGCAGTTCCGTTGGATTGATAAGTATATGTTCCACTGTTGACGCTCGGAATATATTTTTGAATTAGTGGATCAAGAATAGCACAACTGCCAATCGTGCAACCAGCTTCAACTGGATAACTTCCATTAGTGACGCCCAAGACTATCGTAGCTTTTTTAATCGTATCTAAATTAGCCTTTATCTTTCCATCGTTGGCAACATTAATCGCTCCATTCATCGAGATGGCCACAAAACCAGAAAGGATTCCAATAATCGCAATTACAACCAACAATTCAATCAGCGTAAAGGCCTTATTTATTTTATTCATAATATTTTTAGTATAATTAAAAAAAGGAATCTCCTTTTTATTACAATTATTATATTACTTTTCTATAAATCAATCAAATAAAAACAAAAACCCTAAAAGGGTTTTGTTTAAAGATTAAAGATTATTTAAATATCTCACAATAACTATTCCTGATCCACCAGCTCCTCCCGAAGAAGACCAGGCACTACCGCCTCCACCTCCGCCACCAGTATTAGCTGCACCAGCACTACCATTACTGGTACTACCAGTATATCCTCCCCCATTGCCACCGCCTCCCTTTCCCGCTAAACAGGTAGCCGAGTAACAATAGCATCCACCGCCGCCAGCAAACCAGCCTGAACTTCCAACGCTTGTGCCAAGAATACCACTAAAATCCATTCCATCACCACCAACTCCTCCATCGTTCTCTCCTACTTCTCCAGCTCCTCCTCCACCTGATCCAGAATCAGAAGTTGAACGACCTCCCGCATATCCATATCCACCGCTAGCGCTAGAAGGTTGAGTTGCAGGACCAGAAGCTCCCGAACCAGAACCTCCACGACTACCTCCTCCGCCTGAGCCACCCGAACCTCCAGCCGCACCAAGACTTCCTCCATATCCACCACCAAGAGAAATTAAACTACCAAAACTTGAATTGCCACCATTAGTTCCTAAAGAAGTATTTGCTCCAGCCGATCCTCCCGCACCAATAACAACGGCAACCGATGAAGATGGAGTAACAGCATAGTTCTGTCTCCATATTAATCCACCGGCACCACCTCCTCCCGCATGAGCTCCTCCGCCACCACCTCCTCCACCGACGATTAAAACATCTACGCTAGAAACACCAGCGGGAACATTAAAATTTCCTGATGAAAGAAACGTTTGCGTGGTATAGGCAGCAGCACTAGTGGCGCAACTCCCAGAACTAGCTCCTCCATTTATCCCGGCACAAGTCCAAGAGTAAGAGCCAGTCATGCCCGTAATCGTACCAGTCACACAGGCTTCGGTTCCTGTTGGAGCAGCAGTTGCATATTTACCGTTTTTAGATCCACAAGCACCAACGACTGGACTACCAGTAGAATAAGTGTTAGTCGCAGAATCAAATTGATAAGAGTAACCGTTAGAAAGAACTGAAGAAAGAGTAAAGGTTGTTCCGTTTGATTGATAAGTATATGTCCCATCATTAACACTAGGAATATATGCTCTAATTAATGGATCAAGAGTAGCACAACTACCAATCGTACAGCCCGCTTCAACTGGATAGCCCCCATTAGCAACGCTTAACATAAGGGCGGCTTTTTTAATTGTATCTAAATTAGTTTTCTTTTTAGCATCATTAGCGGCATTAATCGCCCCATTCATCGAGATAGCAACAAACCCCGAAAGAATTCCAATAATTGCAATAACTACTAATAATTCAATCAATGTAAATGCTTTGCTTGTTTTCTTCATCATATTTTTTAATTATTAAAAAAAGAGGGACCCTCTTCCTTATTACAATTATTATATTACTTTTATAGAAACCAATCAATACCATTAAAATATAATTTATGATATTATTAATTTAATAAAAATATGGCGGTAATTATTAATTACAAAATCTGTGATAATGCTGAAGAGTGCAACGGAATAGCGGTCTGCCCGACTGGCGCTCTTGCTTGGGATAAAAAGAAGAAGAAAATCATTATCAATAATAGAAAATGTATCAGCTGTGGCAAATGCAAAAAAGTTTGCGAAGTTGGTGCAATTAGTGTTGCCAAAACAAAAGAAGAATACCGAAAATTAAAAAAGGAGGTCGATAATGACCCTCGCAAAGTTACTGACCTATTTACTGAAAGATACGGTGCCCAGCCACTATACACTCCCTTCTTTATCATTGAAAAAGATTTTAACGTTCACGTACTTAACGCTAAAAAGCTAACTGCGCTCGAACTATTTAGCAATGAATCAATAAAGTGCTTGCTCTACTCCCTGCCAATCCGAGATATCTTTGAAGGATTAGATATAAAGTACAGAAAAATGAAAGTAGAAGCCGGAAATAAGTTATTAAAAGAATGCAAAGTAAAAAAGCTGCCCTCATTACTCTTCTTTAAATCTGGCAAACTAATTGGAAAGATAGAAGGATATTATGGTAATGACGAAAAAGAAATTCTCTTAAAGAAAATCGTAAAAATAGTCAAACCTTCTCCCTTAAAAAAGAACAAACCCGTAAATTTAAAAAAATAACGGGTAAGGATTAGAATACTCTGCTAAAAATCTCGTCAGTGTAGCGAAGCTTCTTTTGAAGATCAAAGCATTCGCTCAGCTCTTCTGGACTGATGAATTGCATAATTGTCTCGTTTTGAAGCAGAGCTGCCTGGAAGTCTTCTCTGGTCTCGAAGCAGGCCAGCGCAACATCTCTTACAAGCGTATGCGCTTCCTCTCGGGGCAAGTTGCTTTTTTCGGCAACGAGCATCATAACTTCTTGAGAGAAGATCAAGCCTTTGGTCTGATTCAGATTCTCAAGCATCCGCCCGGGAAAAACTCGCATCCCCTTGAAGAGGTTTTTGAGTCGAATCAGCCCGTACTCAACGAGAGCTGAACTGTCAGGGATGATAACTCTTTCTGGTCCAGAATTGTCCAGACTCCTTTCGTTCCAGCAATCAGCCAGATTGCCGTAAGCAGCTTGAGTGTTACTGCAGACAATGCGCATCATCCCGGTCAGATTCTCCCAGCCAACGGGATTCTTTTTGTGCGGCATGGCCGAGGATCCCTTTTGATCCTTGCTGAATGATTCCATTACTTCCCCGATTTCGGTCTGCGAAAGAAGACGCATGCTGACCGATATCTTGGAAATAGTTCCGGCGATAAGGCCGAGAACCAACATGTATTCAGCAATGATGTCCCGGGAAATAATCTGGGTGGCAATGGTTGGCCAGAGATCAAGCTTGTCGCAAGTAAGCTGTTCGATCTTCGGATCAAGCGTATACATTCCAACCGCTCCACTAATCTTGCCGACTGACACTCTTTTTCTCAACTCCTCCAATCTCTCCTCATGCCTTTGCAACTCAACATACCAGTTGACCAGCTTAACCCCAAAGGTTATCGGCTCAGCATGGATTCCATGAGTTCTTCCGATCTGCGGAGTATCTTTGTATTCCCAGGCCTTGCTTTCAACGACCTCCATCAATTCTTTCAGCGCATCATCAATAAGATCAATGCTGTCGACCAACTGCAGCGCCATCGCGGTATCAACAACATCATATGATGTTAGTCCACGATGAAGCCAAGGTCGAAGCTCCTCTGGAAACTGCGGAGAGATGTGCTGCAGAAACGCCACAACATCGTGCTTCGTAATTTCCTTTTCAATCCGGTTGATTTCCCTCGGATCAATCTTGATTTTGCTCGCATGGGGAATCCCAAAAATGAATTCTCCCATTTCCTTCCGTGCTTTTAAGACTGCTAATTCAACTTGCAGCCAGGTCTCGAACTTTCTCTGGTCGGACCATACTCCTGCCATTTTTCCAGTAATGTAACGTTCGATCATTTGAATCACCAAGTATTCTTTTGACTTTTAAAATAACTGTAAGATTAATGCAAAAACACAATGATTTTTGCAAGCCAAATATAACAAAATAGATAGTTATTGTCAAAATAAAAAAAATCAGGAAATGCCTTGGCAAATCCCTACCCTTGTTAACTTTTCTTTACCGTTAGTAATTATCCAATCATCCAATCTCCAGGACCAGTTAGTGCAACCGTATTCGATTGCATCTTCTTTGTTTGCAAAGAAGACTCTTCCCTTTTCAGCGGAAGCAATATCTGAACCCACATATGGATTCATCTTGAGGTCGGTAAACCACCAAGCCTTATCCCGTGAGACGGTCAATATCTTAAGAAGAACGAGTATTTTAAATGCATATCGCGCCATTGCTGCAACATGAAGATCTTCGGATTCAGCGTCGGTCTTAATTCTGCTCCACTTGATAGCGACCTTGGTTCCGTCATTGACAATAACCAAGTTGAGATAGTCTTCACGACTCATTTTTTCCACGATAACAATCCTCCAATAAAGTATTAAATTTGTAATTTTCCAAAGATAATAATAGCAAATGTGAAGATTGTGTCAATGTATAAAAAAAGAAGGGGTCATTGACAAGCTTTCTGCTTGGTAACCACCTCCACATGTCGAGAAAAATACCAGTCTTCGACACAGTCCTTCAAGACATATTTGCCGTAATTCTTGGCAATTGGCTTCCGAACGAAATAAACCAAATCTTCTTCACGGGGAGAACAATTCGCATCGGGCTTTCCCCAGACTGGATTAAGGTAATCGGGAGAAAAGATGTAAGCTCCCCGGTAACTCAATATCCCCAAGACCAATAATACAGCATAGACATACTGCCGGATTGCCAACTGATGGCGATCATTAGCGGCCGAGATAATATTCTCCAACTTTTCAAAATCAACATCAATTTCATTGCTTTCTGGCGTCTTGATTAAAACTTTAGACAAAACCATTTCATAGGCCTTGAAAGTTTTAATAGTCTCCTGCTCATCGCTTCTTGCAAGAATGTTTCCCGTAAGGGGAATTTCAATCTCGCCACCCTTAACAGTGATTTTCATGACTAGTTCCTCCTTTAAAAATTACCAAACAAAATATAGCAAAAATTGCCATAAAACGCAATCACTCCTCTTCAGTCACCAGTTGTCCGCAAGCCGCCTTAATTCCTCTCCCGAATTCATATCTTTGCGTAGTAAAGATTCCTTCTCTTTCTAAATAGTCTTTAAATTTCTTAATGTTTGAAGCGCTAGATGCTTTAAATTTTCCCGTTGGGTTATAAACAATCAGATTAACCATGCATAATGGCTTTTTCATTAATAAAGCTAATTCGCGAGCACACTCAAGCGAATCATTTTCACCTTCAATCATTAAATATTCAAACATTACTTTTCGATTAGTCTTTAAGACATACTCATCAACCACCGCCATAACCTTGCTTAATGAATATTTTTTATTCACCGGCATTAACCTGCTTCTCAATTCATCATTAGGAGCGTGCAAAGAAATAGAAAGATTTACTTGTAGATCTTCGTTCATAAACTTTTCTATGCCTTCCACTATTCCTGAAGTTGAAACTGAAATCTTGCGCGAACCGATATTAAAATACTCCGCACTATTCAACATTCTAATTGCCATCATTACATTGTCATAATTCAAGAAGGGCTCTCCCATTCCCATGAAAACAATATTGGTTACTTTGTAAACGCGCATGAATAACAAAACCTGCATCACTATTTCTTCAGCGGTTAAATTCCTTTTCAATCCCATCGTTCCAGTCGCACAAAAAGAACAAGCCAAAGGACAGCCGACTTGCGACGAAACACAAACCGTCGAACGATTGTCAGTGTGCTTCATTAAGACTGACTCAATCTTCAATCCATCTTCTAGTTCAATCAAAGCCTTAAGTGTATCACCTTCATCAAACATCTTATGCTTAATTTCGAGCGGACATTCTTTCTTTAACTCTTCTCGCAAAGCCAAAGGCAAGACACTGGCCTTGTCCCAATCTTCGATCAAATCCTGAAAAATCAGCTTATGCACCTGCTTAATCCTGTATTTAGGTTCAGATGATAACTTCTGCTCAATTAACGATAAGTTCATTCTTTATTTTCTATAATCTTAACTTCTTCTTTGGTCAAAACGTTTTCACTTTTAATTTTATCAACAATAGTAGTTAGCTTTTTAGTTCGGGTAATCGATACTTCATCAAATTGAGTTGAAACCGCTCTGATTTTCTTTCCTAAAGAATCGACCTCCTCATTGTATTTGCCATACTCAATCTCAAACTTCTTAATTAGTTTGATAATCTCATGGAGATTCTCCTGGTATTTAAAACTTTTGTATGATTGAAAAACAATACGCAAGATAGCGGTAAAGCTAAATGGTCCAGCGAGTACTACTTTCTTCGCCATTGCATCATTCCAAATCTCATTCATCTGATCGTAAATGAAACTAAAAATCATTTCATTAGGAACAAATAAGACCACAAAATCAACGGTATCTTCTTCGGGATTAATGTATTCTCGTCCCGATATTTCTTTAATTCTGGCTTTTACGTCTTGCTCAAAAGCTTTCTTGAATTGCTTTTTCTTTTCCTTGTCTTCTTCATCATTAAATTTAATAAAGTTATTCAAAGGAAATTTAACATCAATATTAATTTTAGTTCGATCGGGAAGGAAAATAGTAAAATCAGGTCGATTCGCATTATTATCTTGAGCCGTATTAGCTTCATAATTCTCACCTCTCACAAAACCAATTGTTTTTAATAAGTTCTCCGCAATCTCTTCGCCATATTTTCCTCTCAACTGATTATTCGATAAAACATTCCTCAAACCTTCAGTTGAATCTTTCAAGCTCCCAGTTACAACTTTGTATTCTTCTAAAACAGTTCTCAAATTACTGAATTCACCAATTCTTTCTTTCTCTACCTCATCTAATTGCTTCTTGCTTTTGTCTAATTCTAAATGCACCCTTTCAATTAGGTCCTTAATAGTATCTTTATTGTGTTGAATTGATTCACTAATTAATTCCTTCTTTAAATCAACCTGCTCCAGCAATCTTTTCCTTTCTTCTTCAAACAACATCTTGCTTCTCTTATCATTTTCATTCATCAACTTCTGGAAAAGAAGGTACGTGAAAACAAGGATAATAATTAAAGAGCCGATTAATGTAATAGTTTCTGTGGTCATATATATTTAATATATCACACTTTCCTCTTTTGGAAGACAAAGACTTTGTCGTTCTTCCTTACAGTATCCTTGAAAACAATGGCTACTTCTTCTCCTTTCTTCCCCTTTTCGATACTTTTGTTTTCAATCTGAATTGATTCAACAACTTGCTCAATATATGTATTCGCACCTTCAACGATAATCCTGTCGCCTACTTTTAAATCGGAATGATTCAAAGTAACTGCTCCTGATTTAACCCGAGGATAATAATGAGTTATATAGCCAACAAGTATTTTCTTTTCCGAAGAAACATTATCGGCTTTCTCGTAACTAATTCCATCTTTGCTAGGAATGCTGAAATAGAAACCAGTCGAAAATCCTCGATTGTAAACTGAAGATAATTCCTCCTTCCATTGCTTAACTTTTTCCGCCGTAAATGTTTTATCATAATACGCATCAATCGCTTCGCGATAGCAACGAGCAGTAACTTCAATATATTTAGGATCTCTTCGACGACCTTCAATCTTGAAAGAATCTAATCCCGCCTTAATCAATTCCGGAACGAATTCAATCATGCATAAATCCTTAGCACTCAAAAAATATTTCCCAGTATTAGAAACAGCATTGCCTTCCTCATCAGAAAGCGTCCATTCTTTTCGACAAGGTTGAGCACAGCTCCCACAATTAGCTGACTTACCGTACAAGTAAGCGGATAAAACACAGCGGCCAGAAATAGCCATGCACATTGCCCCATGAACAAAAACTTCGACTTCGGTTTTAACTTTCTTCTTTAATTCCTTGATTTGTTTCAAACTCATCTCTCGAGCCAAAACCACTCTTTTGGCTCCCAGTTTTTTGTAGAATAAAGCGGCCTCATAATTAGAGATATTGGCTTGAGTAGAAATGATAAAAGGCATCTTTTCCTTTCTAGCTATTTGAATCACCGCTGGGTCCCAGACAATAATGGCATCTACGCCCGCCTTTTTGGCCTTTTTAACCAGGTTTTCTGCCTTTTTGATACCTTGGTTGTATACGACAGAATTGACTGTTAAATAGGCTTTTATGCCATAAGAATGGCACTTCTTAACAAAGGTGCCTAGTTCGGCTGTTTTAATGCCCGAAGCCGCTCTCATACTTAACTCAGTAACGCCAAAATACACTGCATTAGCATAGTCTTTACAAGCTTCCAAGCTGGCCCAATCACGGATTGGACACATTAATTCTGGCTTCTTCATATACTTAAAACTTATCATATTTTGATATAAAAAAATAGAGTACGAATTGATTGCTATTGGATTGAAATAATTCCTTCCAGTTTTTTAGCAAGCACTTCGTACTTCTTTTCGACCACGCTCAGATCCTCGTTTTGCCGGAATGATTCCTTGGAAAGATCTTCCCAGTTTTCATCCCGTATCCGGCAACTGTCAGCATCAATAACATCAGCAAGGAGCAATTCTCCATTTGGTCCGACGCCAAATTCGATTTTGAAGTCAACGAGTTTCAAATCGAGACGCGACAGCAGGTCCTCGAGGATGAGGAATACCTGACGAGTTATTCGTTCGATTTGTTCGATTGATACTCCTTTAGGCAAGATGCTTGATTGCGGAACCTTGCCAAGGAAAAGACCTTGGTAGTAACCGTTCGGCATCTTGGGGACGTAGAGCTGCCACATGGAAGATTCCAGATTAATAATCAACGGATCATCAACCGAAATATCGAAAAGCTTCACTCCCTCTTTGGAGACAACTTTCCCCTGCGAAGTCTTTAAGAAAACTTCGAACACCAGGCTGTCGAACCGATGAGGAACTTTGCCTTCCACCTTGAACTTTGGATGGCGATTGAGATAGCTACCATAGGCAAACCTTCGCCCAATAATCTCGAGACGAATCATCTGGCAGCGCTTTGCCACAAATGAATTTCTGTCGAATCTCTTCTGGTATGCAACTGGGATACCATAAGATTTCAATGCGTGGAAAAAAGCACTGGTTATTGTAGTCGAATAGAATGCCTTGTTCTTCATTACTTTCGTTTTTGAGGGGTCGTCATTCTTAGTGATGTCATCCTTGTTTTCGATGATCACCAAGTCTGGATTCCCCACAACTTCGAAAACCTTTTTTGTTTTCCCTTCAGTCAAAAGATTTCCCATCTTCAGCATAAGGCACCTAGCTTCCCAACGAGTTAAACTGTGTCAAAAAGCTGTCTCAAGCATACTGGAAAATTTAATATTGTCAAGGTCAAAACTTAGATTTTTCAATAAAAAAAGGCGAGATATATTTATCCCCCTCATTTCTCTTTCGAGCACCAGCGGATGTACTATCTTTTTTGTAAATTTAATGCAGTCGATTACCTGTTCCTCGTCATCAAAAATGATAGCCGTTCGAGGAGTTATTCCATCTCCCACCCACAATGGAACTGGCGGTTCACCATTGAACGACCTTGTTCCAAAATTGAGCTTCAGGTTTTCAATTGACATCTTCTCTTCGGAGAAGCATTCTTGAGCTTTGAGATGTATCGCATTTATTTTTACGATAATCTCCTCAAGAAAAGCCGGAGGATCATCTTGGGGTAGCTCCCGCAAAACTTCTCCAGTAGAAATGACTTCTTTATTCCTAACGAAGTCAACTCCCTCCCCGTCAAAGACGAAGTTAATCGGAATGGTTTTTACCACCTCCACGATCAGGACTTTCCCATAATAGGGATGATCGTAGCGAGGTTCAATGCCACACAGTCGGAGAATTCTTCCCTGGTTTGCATCTACAATTTCCGTTTCAGCAACTCCTCCCAATAAATTCATTTTGGTATAGGAGGTTAGCAGCCGTTGTAAAGGATTGTCGTAGATTTTCAAAAGGTTCAGCGGCAGGCAAGAACCTTCGACGCAATAATATTCACATCCAGTACCTTTTTCAATAAGCCTTAAAGGCTTTGCAATTTTAGTTGTCATCGTAAACTCCCGTCTTCTGTTTTCAATGAACAGAGACTTTCTTATTCATACAATAAATCGATAAAAAAAGCAACGGCTTAACCGTTACTTCTTTTTCAATATCTCGTTTAATACTTCCTTCACTTTTTCAATGCTATCGTAATCATAAATGGAAATAGGAATCTTTTTCTTCCTCCATTTACTCATTCTCTCTTTAAGCACATCTTTATCAACCATATCAGTTTTAGTGATAAAGATATATTCTTCTTTCTTTAATAGCTCTTCATTGAATTCCCCTAATTCTTTTTTGATTACTTCGTAGTCTCTTTTATAATCATCGGATTCAGCGGAAATAAAGTGGAATAATATTTTAGTTCTTTCTACATGTCTTAAGAATTTAATTCCTAATCCTTTTCCTTCAGAAGCTCCTTCAATTAATCCCGGAATATCGGCTAAAATCAAATCGTAATAAACTCCAAGGTGTGGCTCTAAAGTGGTAAAAGGATAGTTAGCTACTTTAGGAGTAGCGTTAGTCAATTCTTTTAACAAACTAGATTTACCAACGTTAGGCAAACCAATGAAACCAACATCGGCAATCATTTTTAATTCTAGCCTTAGAGAAAAAGATTCTCCTTTGATTCCTGGCTGTGATTGCATGGGAGTGGTATTGGTTGAAGAACGGAAAAGAAAATTACCTCTTCCCCCCTTGCCTCCTTTAGCGAATAGAATCGGCTCGCCTATTTTAACAATTTCTGTTTTTACACCAGTATCTAGATTATAAACAATTGTTCCCACAGGAATCTTGAAAATAACATCCTTACCTTTTGGTCCATCAACAAATTCACCCTTTCCGTCTCCTCCGTCTTCAGCCTGAACTTCTTTCTTGAAACGAAATTGTTTTAAAGCGCTTAGATCAGAAACTCCGACAAAGTAAAAACTGCCTCCTTCTCCTCCGGAACCTCCGGTTGGGCCTAAGGCATATCTGCTTTTTTGGAACGCCACACAGCCCTTTCCTCCATTGCCTGCCCTGACTCTAATTTTTACGTCGTCAATTAACATATACTATTGATATAGCACAGATAGACCAGAGAAACAAATAGAAATTGTAAAAAAGAAAAGCGTAAATCACATTACCTTAATGATCATTACGCTTTTACCTTCTAATAATTATCTATGTATTTTATGATCACAACACCTGAGCCACCAGCACCACCGGCTCCAGAGGCTAATCCTTTTCCTCCTCCTCCACCACCAGTATTAGCAACTCCGGCTCCGCCAGCAGCACCTCCCGCACCGCCACCACCGGCTCCGCCAGGTAAACTTCCATACCCAGTATCGTGACCAGCCGATCCTCCTCCCGCACGCTGGATAGAGGTACCAGTAATTGAAGAAAACAATCCGGCTCCGCCTGTACCCCCAATATTTCCTGTACCAGCGCCACCGGCTCCTCCGGCTCCGCCACCACCGCCACCAGCCGCACAGCAACCTGGAGTATGATAACCCGATCCCCCATCATATCCTTGTTTTGGACTTAAATAATCGGCGTCTCCTCCCGAACCAGTACCACCATTTAATGGTCCAGCGCCACCGCCACCAGAACCTCCCTGATTACCTGAATACGCCGAAGCTGCTGAACCCGCTCCAGCAGCACCGCCACCAGCCGAAACAATTGTTCCAAAAGCCGAGTAACCACCATCACTACCTTTGACTCCTGAACTGGCCGAACCGGCACCTCCCGCTCCAACAGTGACACTTACGCTTCCGCTAACTGAAAATCCTGTACCAGTACGATAACCTCCGGCGCCACCGCCACCAGCATAGTTTCCGGCTCCGCCACCGCCACCGCCACCGATAACTAAGTATTCTACCGACGTAACTCCAGCGGGAACAGTCCAATCAGAGGTACCAACAGTTGAAAAAGTTTGAGTGCCATAATTTGCTACGACCGTAGCACAAGTATCACTACTAATTCCTGCATTAACACAAGTCCAGGAATAAGAACCAGTCATGCCAGTAATAGTACCTGAAGCACAAGCTCCCGTTCCAGTAGGGGTAGTGTCTGCATACTTACCATTTTTAGATCCACAGCTACCAGGAGCTGGAGTATTGGAAGAATAAGTATTAGTTGAAGAATCAAATTGATATGAATAGCCAGAAGAAAGAACTGAAGAAAGAGTAAAAGATGCTCCATCAGATTTGTAAGTATATGTTCCATCAACCACACTCGGAATATATTCTTGAATTAAGGGATCAAGAGATGAACAACTGCCGAGAGTACAGCCAGTCTCAATAGGATAAGTCCCATTCGTAACGCCCAGCATAATGGTTGCTTTTCTAATCGTGTCTAAATTAGTTTTCTTTTTGGCATCATTAGCGGCGTTAGTTGCTCCGTTCATGGAGATAATAACAAAGCCGGATAGAATTCCAATAATCGCAATGACAACTAAAAGCTCTATGAGAGTAAATCCCTTTTTAAATTTATTCATATTCATTTTTTACTTCTTATTTACTCTATTATAT
>Ga0172381_10001121_pt1 | contig 32629 bp, 34 predicted proteins | sample Leawel6488metaG_FD_119754 | JGI IMG/M metagenome (GOLD analysis project Ga0172381, IMG submission 119754) | Leachate microbial communities from a municipal landfill in Southern Ontario, Canada - Leachate well 64-88 metaG | ecosystem: Engineered > Solid waste > Landfill > Unclassified | place... | reverse complement strand
TTTCGCCTCCCGTGGTACGAACCCACGGGCGTCGACCTTAGCGAAGCGAATGCCGCTAATGCGGCATCAAGGATGTTTCCTTGAAGCATATTAATGCTTTCGGGATTACCCTAAGGAATCCTCCATCCATCGGTTTCCCGGGCAAGCCCGGGGTCTACCTCTGGATAAATTATTTGACAGATATTAAAAACAAAATCGGCTTTCGCCGGTTTTTGAATTTGTGCCCCACTTGCGAGCCAGATGGAACCAAATTGTGGGAAATTTAGCGAATGGGCGGGACTTCAACAAGAATTTTGCAATCATTACAGTTGATGGAGTAAAATAAAATCCCTTGTTTAAAACGGTTGAGTTGCCGCGACAACAAGGGATGTGCCAAAATCGCACCTAAGCTTTGTAAATCCTAATCGTGGGTTTTTTCAAGTCCTCTTTCCTGCGGCGACATTCATTACACAAGCCATCCCGCGGAATGCACTTGTAGCAACATGGAATTCCCGCCCCGCAACAAATACAATTAGCTACCATATTGGGACATTCCCCAATTCCACCATTTTTAACTCCCTCCCCACCATGGTTGCATTCAATTCTTCCAGATCTTTAATCCGGGCGACAAGCTGCTCAGTACATTCGCTTACTTTCACCTCAAGTCTTTCGGTATACTCAGACAGTCTTTCCTCAAGATTCTTTCTCTCCGTGATATCCTCCATGGCGATAATAATCAATTGCACCGTATCTATCTGTCTGGCGTTGAGAAGAAACGTTTTTTTGCCGATTTTTTCAAAAATATGGCTGACTTCAAAGTTTTTCACGACTTTATTTTGGGACAAAATATCCTTAAGCATTTTTTTAAGTATGGGAATATTCCACTCGCCGTTACCTAATTCATAGATATTCATATTTTCCGTCTGTTTTTTCAAAACCAGGAAATTTTGATAAAAAGTCGGATTCGCCACGATCACCCGAAGATCCGAATCAAGAATCAGAATTGATTCCCGGGCGACCCCCGCTATTATTCTCATATAATCCAGCGCGGTTTCCTTAACTTTTTTTGATATATTTCTTTTAATTTTGGGTTTACCATTTTTTTATGCTTCGCCAATAAAGATATTCCCGCCAAGATCCCGCGGCTTGCGCGTAAGACCTTACCTGTCCGGAAATATGAGTATTTTTATTATTTTTAGGCACTGCACAAATTCCTTGGCGCGGGCTCGCAAAGTTTATTAAAAAGCCCAAAGCGTAGAGTGCGGCAACTTAAGAAGAAATCCCACCGCGTTTAGCCCGGCAAGACTCATTGGGTCGTAAATCGTAAAAATGAACATATATTTTTACGTCAGCGGGAAATTTTGGCACTCTTACTGGTTTACTCAATATCCGCGAAGACTACCAACCGCTGAGGGTAAGTCTTTAAGGATTCGCTCCAATCTCCTTCGCAAGTGACAAGGTTGAGGTGCGGCATTCCATCGCTTGAAATGAATATGCTTGAAGCGTCGGCATCGGGAGTATATCTTCGATTCTCACGTACAACAAATGAAATGACATCTCCCTTATCGTCTTCAACATACAATTTATCTCCCTTGCGTAATTTGTATAAGTTATCAAACACCGACGGTTGGCCGTCTTTTAGCCCGTAATGTCCGGCCATAACTGCACTTCCATTGTCCCCGGGCCGCGGCCCAAGATCAAACCAAGCCACGTTGCCCAAGTCCTTAGGAGCATCCATCGCCCCATCGGACGTAAGGCCGACATACTCCAAAGCGGCATCAACATTGATCTTTGGAATTCTAAGCCGCACCGGACTACCCAATAAAAAGACGAATGGTTCGGATTCCAATTTGTCTTTTTCCGAAGAAACAGCGCCATTCACGGCAATCGTTACCGGTTTGTCGGAATTTTGGCCTTGAACAGCAAAATAATGGATGGCCACAACCGATACTATAAATCCCACAAAAAAGATACTGCCGAAAACAAACTCCCAAATCCTGTTTTTAACGGATCCGCGCATAATTAGATTTATTTTCCCATAAACAAACATCCACCCCATTCTAAACTAAATTCTGCACTTCCTTATGGACGCAACCGTCAAGGCTAACGCCGACATTAAAACAACGGCTGATATAATGATGCTCCACTGACTGCTTTTCCCTTCGGAATTAATCCCGGTATTAGGTAATTTTGGGACAACACCCACAATCACCGTGGCAATCGCTAAATCTTTTGCCGTCAGGCCATTGGCAGTCCCCTCCACTACCGCGGTGTTCGTTGTAGTTTTGACAATATTCGCCTGGCAATAATATGTCCACGCCTCATCGGTATCCAGTTTGGAATTACCGTTTTCGTCGCCGGAAATATATTTTACCGGGGCGCATTTATCGTCAGTAAGACGGACATCGCTTAGCGCAACCGTCCCCGGGTTGGTAACCGTTTCAATATAGGTAACACTTCCGCCGCTGGTCACCGCCGCTGGACTCGCAACTTTCGTTAAATGGATCAATGGCGGCACTGCCGACGCTCCTACGATAACCGTCGCGCTCGCGATATCGGTCGCCGTCATACCCTTGGCCGTTCCGCTCGCAACAATAGTATTTGTATGGGTTTCCGCAAGCATCACGGAACAACGGTATATCCATGTTTCATTCACATCCAATTCGCCATCGGCATCATTATCTCCGGAAACAAAAGATACGGGACTGCAAGTATCTTCAACCATCTTTATATTATCTAACGAATATTTACCGATATTGCGCAACGTATAGGTATACGTCACCCGGCCCGGCCCGGCCGGCAAAGCCAAAGGACTAGGCACCTTCACCACGTCGATTAGCGGCGCGGATGAAGAATGCGAACTTCCGCTCGAAACCGCGGACTCGACATCGTCATTGGTAATAATACAAAACTTATGATCGCCCGCAGCAAGGATTACATGGCCGTCAATACCGCAATCAGCGGAGAATGATTGGACATAACCGGAATCGGTAATTTCGGAAATAATATACGCGCCGGGAGAAAAAGTATTCGTCGCGCCGGATTCCACTACCGTTCCATTAACGGATAACGGAAAATCGGCGACATCCTTGTTCCCGCGATCGTCATTAATAACCATTTTTACAACGTTGATCGTAGCATCATCATCCGCAACAGCATCATCATCGTTGGTAATAGTACAAATCTTAGTATCACCGGCATCGATCGTTCCCGAGCAATCATCCGATGCGGACATGGAATAACCGGTTAAAGGACCTGTTTCCGTCACCGAATAAGAACCTTTGTCCAGGGTAACATCCACGCCATCTTCAGAACCGGGAAAATTATTTGGGGAAATATTGGTGGTCCCGGCAATATTGATCGTAAAATCAGCGGCATCGGCCGTTCCGGAATCATCATTGATAACTTCTTTAACAATATGAAGAGTCGCCGAAATCGACGGAGGTGCGGCGCATGTCGGCTCAGTAATGGTATTGCCATCCAACGTCACCGCGCCGCTTCGCGCCGTGGCTCGGCCATCCAAAGTAGCCCCGCCATTTAAGGTGACCGAAGCGTCGGCAAGGATATTTCCCTTTAACACCGTATCCGTATCAATTGTCGCGGAACTGCCGACCCGCCACCAAATATCGCAAGAATCTCCGCCCGTAACGGATGAATCGGGAGCCGTAATAAGAGTCGATGCGGACTTAAAAATCCAGACACCCGATCCGGTAAGGTTTAAATTTCCCGACAGGAAAAAACTTCCTCCGGAGCAATAAACACCCGGATCGAGGGGAGATAGCGCGGTTAAATCTTGTCCGGATCCATAGGTATGATCGCAATCCTGGTCAAGATCGCCAAACACTTCCAGGTTATCGGCCTGAGCCGCAATAGCGCTCGAATCATCGGAATGCGTTCCGCCTCCGGCGGTACAAGGAGTAGGAAAACCCGTGATCGAGGTCCCGTCGCTGACGCCCACCGCCCCATCGGTGACGGTTGCGCCGGTACAGGTTACCGTTGAATGGCCTAAAACGGAATAATCCGTCAAAGTTCCCAGCGCGGGAGAGGTTGCCGCAAACACACCAATCGGAATGTTTATCAGACCGAATATGAATGCACCAACCAACATAACGACCAGCTTTTCGTTGAATTTTTTCATAATTTGTTATTTCTATTTTTTATGTTTTTTAATTTATATTTTTTACTACCCTCGCCAAAGCTTATTTTATAATAATTGTCACTCAGCCACTTTAAGATGGATACAAACTCCATCCCGTATCGAATACGGCCACGCCAAAAAACACGGAAAGCATCGCCTTCTGCCGCGAATCAACCAAGCGCCAACCCCTAAACAGTTAATTTCACCGATTCGCTGGATTATCAACATCAATTTCCATTTTTTTAACCAAAACTCTACAAACCCACCTTTAGCATCATAATGTTATCAAAAAAAAATAAATTCCTCATTAACAAACTACCGCGCGCCCAAGGCGTCACGGTATTCCTGCGGAAAAGTTTAAACAAAAACCGCAAAAAGGCTGTCTAAAAACGCCCTTTAAAGAAAAGGTGGTCAAACTAAAAACCAAGCATGGTTATCTTGCTTGGTTTTTTAGTATGCCATTGCGGGCTGGCTTTTAAGGTAGCGAAATATTTTAACAATGTTGTGAGCGGCGCAAACCAGACCCAGTTCGGCGCGCGCCGTGGATTTGCCGCGGCAAAAAAAGGAAACAAACCCTCTATTGTGCTTCATGTCCCCAAACACCGGCTCGATCTCGGCCATTCTTTCTTTGTATTTCATTTTTCCTTTTTGAGTTTCCAGTTTTTGCCGCATTTCATTACTTATACGGGCCAATTCAAAATCGTAATTGAATGATTTGCATTTCATCTTGGTACATTCCGTCCGCTTGAGGCAGCCGTCGCATTCAGCGCCCCAATATTGCTTTGCGCCTCGATCCATTCTTTTAAAAACAACCGCTTGCCTTGATTGCAAACAAATTCATCTTTGGCTTGGTCGTATTTGAAATCATTATTAGCGCTACTGTTTTTCTGAGGCGGGATGTAGCCGTCGATTTTTTTATTTTCCAGATATTTGATATTGTCCTTGCTGAAATATCCGGCATCGGCTTTTAGGGTCGTTATTTTTGTTTTGGTATTTTCTTCCGTTGCGGCCACCATGGCCGGCAGACTGCGGGTATCGGTAGGATCATTGTTTAAATCGTAGGCAGTAATGAATTGTTAGGAGGTGGTGATTTGGGCATTGTAGCCAACCTTGAAAGAATCATCTTTCATTTTTAACAAGTTGGCATCCGGATCGGTGAGATTTGTAGTGCGGTTCCTTCTGAATTGTTTATCCTCTTTGCTTTGCGCAAGTTCCTATTTTTCCTTGATTCGGTTTTCCGCTTCCTTGATTTTTCCAATTTTTTCTTGGCGTTTTCGAGAGCCTTTTGTCTTTGCTTGGGGTCGACTAAATGCGAGGGCATTGCGCCACATCCGCAACTGTTGCCGAATTTTTTGTCTTCTTCCTTATCGATTCCATCGGCTTCTTGCATCGTTTTTTTAAAGTATTCTTTGTAATCTTTGATTTGCTTTAAATCAACGGCATTGTTTTTGCCGGCGTTGGCTTTTATTTTGGTGCCGTCCAAAGAAATATCGGCTAGGTCGACGATGCCCATCCCATCAGCTAAAATGATCATTTGCGCGAAGACATCTTCAAGATTAGACAAATGGCTTTTGCGGAAGATATTGATCGTGCCGTGATCAGGCGTGACATTACCGGCAAGAAAACGGAACGCAATATCCTGGTAAAGCTTGGTTTCGATCTTTCTCGAGCTTCTTATCCCTTGGATGTAGGCTAAAAAAAGAACCTTGATTAAGGCGCTCGGCAGATACGCCGAGGCGCCAATGTTTGAGTGGGTTTTTTCAATCGGGCCCAAATCAAGACTATCAATGATGTTGTTTATTGCAAAGCAAATGTGATTTTGAGGCAGGCAATCGGCTGGGGATAGCGGCAACAAATACGATTGGTTTTGTTGATATGTCTTGAATTTAGGCATGGATATTCGAAGTAGTTATGCCTCTATTTTATCATTTTTATATGCCCAACCCAATCAAAAACCCGATATTTTGTACCGAGTTTTTAGACAGCCTTTTACGGCCGTTTTTAAATTTGTGCCCCCAGGGGGAATCGAACCCTCATGCACTGCTTAAAAGGCAGCTACTCTACCATTGAGTTATGGGGGCGGAACCTTCTCCCGCCTTGGTGGGAGAAGGGAATTACTAATTTTGCATTTCCAAACGAAATAAGATTAGCATCTTTATGCCAATTTGTCACTACCCGCAGATTAAAGGCCTTCCTCAAGGAGTTCTTCAAGAAGCTCCTTTTGTTTTTTGGTTAGTTTTTTGGGAACGGCGATATCCACTTCGACATACATGTTGCCCCTCCCATAGGCCGAGAATTTGGAGATTCCCTTGCCCGAAACCCGGAACATTTTGCCCGATTCGGTCCCCGCGGGGATCCTGAGCAAAATACCTTTACCTTCGATGGTCGGGATTTCAATCTCGCCACCGAGGGCCGCCGTAGCCAGGGTAATTTCCTTGATCAGGTAAAGGTCGTCGCCTTTTCGCTCAAACGACGGATGTGATTTGACGAATATCCGCACATACAAATCGCCTGCTTTCCCGCCGCGCCGGCCGGCATCGCCCATGCCTTCCATGCGGATCACCTGGTTGTTGTCAACGCCCGCGGGTATCGAGATATTTACGGTTTCCTCTTTTTTCACCCGGCCTTCACCTTTGCAGACATTGCAAGGTTTCTCCGGGCGGTAACCTTCGCCGTTACATTCCGGGCAAACCGCGAATTTGGTAAACGACCCCAAAAAGGTTTTCTTTATCTGCTGTACCTGGCCAGTTCCCCGACAGGAAAAACATTCATTAACCTTAGTCCCCGGTTCGGCACCCAAGCCGGTACAGCGCGAGCACACACTCTGCCGGGAAAACTTGAATTCTTTTTCCGCCCCAGAAAACGCCTCTTCCAGAGTAATCTCGGTGTCCAGGCGGATATCCTTGCCCTTTTTGACGTCGCGCTTCTTTTTGCCCGTCTGGGAAAAACCAAACATCTCCTCGACCATATCGCCCAGGTCTTCGAATTGCACGTCGAATTCCGCACCCGGCCGGCCCCAGAACCAGCCGTCCTGGCCCGCCCCGTTGCTCGCGCCCCCAAAACCTCCAAAACCCGCACCTGCGCGGTTGTCGAAAGCCGACCCGAATTGGTCGTACTGCGTCCGTTTCTGGTTATCCGAAAGCACCTGGTAGGCCTCATTGATCTCCTTGAATTTTTCCGCGTCGCCCCCCTTGTCGGGATGGTATTTGTGCGCCAAAGTCCGATAAGCTTTCTTTATCTCATCGGCCGATGCCGCCTTGGTAACCCCTAAAATTTTGTAATAATCCTTGCTCATTTACTTGGCAAATGCCAATGCTCGTCCCCGCCTTAATGCGGGTACGAGCATTGGTAATCGAATTTATTTTTCCTTGAATTCGCCTTCCGAAGGCCCCGATCCCGGATTGCCGCCCCCTTGGTTGTCTTTGGGACCCGGCTGGCCATCCTGGGACCCTTGCGGGCCCGGCTGCGCTCCGCCCTGGTACATCTTGGCTCCAATCCCGGAAAGCGTCTGGGATAAGGCGTCGGTCTTTGCTTTTATGTCTTCTATGCTATCCGCATCTTTAACTTTTTTCAAGTCCTCCACCTTGGCCATGATCTCCTTTTTATCCGCGTCGCTCATCTTGGCACCCGCGTCGCGCATGCTCTTTTCGGAGGTATAAATTAGGTTGTCGGCGGTATTCCGGGCGGTAATGACCTCCTGTTTCTTGCGATCCACCTCGGCGTTGGCCTCGGCCTCGCGTTTCATCCGTTCAACCTCCTCCTTGGAAATGCCAGTCGATCCTTCGATCCGGATCGTCTGGGATTTCCCGGTCGCCTTATCCTTGGCGGTCACGCTCAGGATGCCGTTGGCATCGATATCAAAGATAACTTCCACTTGCGGGATTCCCCGGGGCGCCGGCATAATACCATCCAGGATGAATTTCCCCAGGCTCTTGTTATCCGCAGTCATCGGCCGCTCACCCTGCAACACATGGATCTCCACCGAAGTCTGGTTGTCGCTAGCGGTCGAGAAAACCTGTGATTTTGCCGCCGGGACCGTGGTGTTCTTGGTTATCAAAACAGTGTTCACTCCGCCCATGGTCTCAATCCCCAGGGACAGCGGTGTAACATCCAGCAAAAGGACATCTTTAACGTCGCCCTGTAAAATTCCCGCTTCCACCGCGGCACCGATCGCCACCACCTCATCGGGATTGATCGATTTGTTAGGCTCCTTGCCAAAAAGCTTCCTTACTTCCTCCTGGATGATCGGCATCCGCGTCTGGCCGCCGACCAGCACAATTTCTTCAATATCGCCCACGCCAAGTTTTGCGTCCGACAATACCTGTTTGACCAAAGTTATCGATTTTTCAATCAGGTCGCGCACCAAATCCTCCAGTTTGGCACGGGTCAGTTTGTAATATAAATGCTTAGGGCCATTGGCATCGCTGGTGATGAACGGCAGGTTCACCTCGGTCTCGAACGCCGTGGAAAGCTCCATCTTGGCTTTTTCGCCCGCTTCCTTTAGACGCTGCAAGGCCAGTTCATCCTTGGACAAATCGATACCATTGTCTTTTTTGTACTCATCGACCAACCAGTTGATGATCCGCTGATCCACGTCATCGCCGCCCAGATGCGTATCGCCGCCAGTCGCCTTCACTTCCACGGTATCCGCGGAAATATCAAGGATGGAAATATCGAAAGTCCCCCCACCAAAATCATAGACCAGCACCTGCTCATTTTTTTTCTTGGCCAATCCGTATGCCAACGCGGCCGCAGTCGGCTCGTTAATGATGCGCTTCACGTTGAATCCCGCGATCTCGCCCGCCAGCTTGGTCGCCTTGCGCTGGCCGTCATCGAAATACGCCGGCACGGTGATAATCGCATCGGTCACCGGCTCGCCCAATTTGGCTTCGGCATCCTGCTTCAATTTCTGCAAAACCATCGCCGAAATTTCGGGCGCGGCATACCATTTCTCGCCCATTTTCACCTCGACGCCGCCGTCCTCGGCCCGCTCGCGGATCTCGTAGGGCAATAATTTCCGGTCGCGCTGGACCTCCGGGTCGTTAAACCTCCGGCCAATAAAACGCTTTACCGAAAATAAAGTGTTCTTAGGGTTGGTAATTTGCTGGCGTTTGGCCAAAACACCCACCAACCGTTCGCCAGTCTTGGTCGTCGCCACCACCGAAGGCGTCAATTTGGAACCTTCGCGGTTGTCCAAAATCTTAGGTTCGCCGTTGATGATCGCGGCCACTTCCGATAAAGTCGTACCCAAATCTATACCTACTGCTCTTCCCATAGTTTTTTAATTATTATTGGTTAACAGGTTAGCTCCAGTGTTTGGCGGGGCTTTCGGCCCCGCCTTTTCCAAAACAGGCTTGTCCGCCATAGCCTTGGCGAAGGCGGACTTTCGCCTCTTTACTTCGATTTGATCTCCAGCAACTTACCCTTTTCTTCCTCGACGCGAGGCTGGGCTTTGGGAACTTTTATTTTCAACATCCCGTTCTCGAATTCCGCCTCGGCCTTATCGGCAATCACTTCCACCGGGAAAGGCACTATCCGTTTCATATATCCCCGGCTCGTCTCTTTGCGCCAATAACCCTGCTTTTTATCCTCTTCCTCTTTCTTTTCCTCGGAATTAGCCTCGATCACCAAGGCGTTATCCTTTATTGTTGCGGTGATCTGATCGGGTTTAAACCCCGGCAATTCCGCCTCCGCGATCACATCATCGCCCTTTTCGTAAACATCCACCTTTGGCGCGCCCGACATCTTCATCAGCCGAAACGACGGCCAGTCCGCCAAATCTTCATCTTCGAACCAGCGGTCGATATCCCAACCGCCCCGATAAGGTATCAATGCCATATTTTTCCGTCCTTGATTGGCGCGCCGGCTGTTTTAGCTAAACCCCTAAAACCTGTTTTGGATTTGCCAGCGCGTTTTTCAAAAACGATGTTATACGACAATCATCAAAATAAATTCCTAAGTTTGCTTATTTAACAAATCCAATCCGGCCTTCAGGCGCCTCCCCTTCTTTAATCGGGCCGAATTTCTCTTCGTATTTTTTGATGTTCTCGGAAAGGGCAAGCGCCATCCGCTTGGCATGGCCCGGGCTCATTATCACGCGCGAAGCCAGCTGGGCCTGCGGCGGAGCATTCAGGAAAAAATCAAAAAAGAATTCTTCCTTATTGTGCAAAATTTGCATCATATTGGAATAGTTTCCCTTGGCGTCGTTCTCATGTATCTTTATCTGCAATTCCTGTTTTTGTGGTTCCATAATATTGACTTTTTTTATATTTTACTTATAAACTAATCATAAGGGGTGAATTCATGGGAATGATTAAGGGGCTGATAAAGCTATACATCACCGTATCGGTGATACATTGGATGCTGGAAAGGATGAGACGCCGCGCGGGACATCACCGCCATGGATATTGAGCCGCAAGCTTGATATCCTTCTTTTTTTACTTTGCCACTTTTACTTTCGCGGGACGCAGCAGGCGGCCGTTGGCCATATAACCTTTTTCCACTTCCTCAACTATCGTTCCGGGAACCGATCCCGGCGCCTCCACCGCCTGGATCACGTCGTGCACTGACGGGTCAAAATTTTTGCCCAGCGAATCAACCACTTCCACTCCCTGCGCTTTCAGAAAATCCTCCATCTGAAGTTTTACCATCATCAGCCCTTTGACATGCGCGTCCTCCTGCAGTTCTTTTGGCATCTGCCGCGCCACCAGGTTCATATTATCGATCATCGGCAGAATGTTTTCCAGGAAACTTTCCTTGGCATAGCGCATCAATTCCTGCGACCGCTCGAATTCTTCTTTTTTATAATTGATAAAGTCCGCCTTGGCCCGTTTCCAGCCGTTCAAATACTCCTCGCACAACTCTTCGCATTTCTTCAGCGGCTCCTCGACGGGCTGTTCTTTTTTAACCTCTTCGTCTCCACTGGTTTGCGGTTCCATTTTTATTGTTGTTAAAAGTTTTCGAATAATTTTATTACCTGGTCGGTAAGGGCAATATTTCGCTCATAGGCCATGCGTTTGGGCCCCACAATCGATAAAACCACTTCCTCATCCTCGGACGGCTGGCAAATAAATGTTAGCGCGGCAAATTCCTGCGCCTTGGGAAAGCGGCTTTCCAGACCGATATCGATTCCCAACCCCGGCTCCCCTTTGTAATGTTTAACATTATCCTCCAAATAGCTTAAATAATCGATGAAATCCCCGATAATCTCTTTTTCGGCAAATTCCGGATTCTGCAACAGGTCTTCCCAACCCTCTTTTAATAGGACATCCTCGCGGCGCAAATATCCCAGCACCAGCGACGACGATGCCTGCGCCAAGCTGCGGGTCAATGAATTCGCCAACCTAAACAAATCTTCGAATTCCTGGTCGATTGTTTGGCCCGCCTCAAGATCCAGGCTAACCACGAGCCGGCTAGGGCTGTCTATCAGCGAATCCACAAACAAGCGATAGCCTTTGTCGGTGGGCACCCGGCCCGCCGAAGTGTGCGGCTGGCATAAATATCCCAGATCGGTCAGCTTTTGCATCTCGTTTCTAATGGTCGCGGGACAAATCCCGAAATCATAGCGCTTTTCCAAGTATTGCGAAGAAACCGGCCGTGCCGATTCGATGTAATCCCGGATCACCATATCCAATATATTCTTTTGCCTTGGCGAAAGTTCCATTGGATTTTTTAGAATTTCTTCTCGGTAAAGCCATTGTAACAAACCCAAATTAGCAGTCAAGCCCTCCGACTGCTAACCACTTATATAAATGAAAATCCGCCTTATGATTGCGGATTATGATGGCCTTGCGGCCCTTACGGTAAGTGGGAGAACGGGCAGAGTGCCCGCGCTCCGTTTGAAAGATACAACCTTTGCCCTACGAATCGATACCACATGTTACTTGCCGCATAAAGGATACGCCTTTGCGTATGGCACCGCTTTATGCGACGGGCGCTAGTCTAGGTTTATCATATGGGAACCCCAGGAAGATTACTTGGAACCGCAAGCGGAGCTATCGAAGGCAGCCATCTCAGAGAACTTTGCGTCAGAGCGTCCAGTAAATTCGGAAGTGAAGATTCGCATACCTTTACACTCCCAAAGCAATGTCGGCCAGAACCAGATGCTCAGAAACCATACTTAGAACCCCTTTTTTGCCTCTATCCATTAGAACTCCAATCATTTTTTTCAAACTATTTCCTCCACTTTGCGTTGTTGATCGGCCGCCAGATAATGGCATTAGCCGATTCCCGCCCCCGGATAGCAAGATTAGTCGTGCCAGGTTTGGGCGCCCAATGTTTTTCCACAAAAGCGCTGGGCGCCAAAACCTGACTAAATTTTCTATGAAAGAACTAACTCGATTTTTAATTTGTATCACAAACCGAATTTTTATGCAAGCATTGAGTTATCCACAGATGGCCGTCTCAAATGCCCGTAGCCGCCAGTCGAATAATATTAAAGCCCGCCCGTCCCAACACAATGGCTGGAAACTTGAGCGGGCTCGGTCATAATAGTAATGACGATTTGGGGATTGTTGGGAAGGCACTCGGCCTCCCGTATCCCGGCGTTGCTATCCTCAGAACCCTCATCGCTGGACTATGGGACTGTGGAAACAACAGCTGCATCTACACTGAACTCTCTTCTTACTGCGGTGGCATCAATCTGGGAACCCTGATAAAACCTGTCCATAATCAGGTCCCTGCCTGTACGCCGGCGAGTCTGCTTCTTCTCTGCTCCATGGTATGCTCTCCAGTGGGTGTGGTTGGGGTCTGAATAGACCGCGCACTCATCCGTTCCATAGCATCTCCCCCTGGCCCGCTTTAAGCGAGCCAGTCAAGATTTGGTTTGCTCACGGTTTCATTTGACATCCCCCATCATCAAAGCTTACGGTAAAACGGCTTTTCCGGAGGCCGGGAACAAGACCCTGTCCTAACCCCGGTCTCCGGAAAAACAATGCTAATGGAAAGGAACTAATTTTTTATATATACCAGCAATCCCGGCAACGCGCAAGTAGGGTTTTCCACAACCCTACCGGCAACGATCATTATGAAAAAGAGCCGGGAAACCCCAGGCTCAAACTATAACTGTTTCGTTATCCTCCCGCCATTATCATCGGTCAGCACGATCCGCTTCAGGTCTTCACCGTCCCAGCGGATTTTCGCGATTTTGGTACCATGGCCCGATATCCGGATATTATCGGCACTGACAAAGGTACTGCTGCCGAAAGTATCGCCATAATACACCGTCACCTTCCATCCGCTTATATCCTTATCCTGGCCGCGGCTGTTAAATAGGGTTACATGAATCCAGTCTTCACCGTGCGTATGGTACCCAGATATCGAGACACCATCCAATGTCTTAGAGCCACCATGGCCATGTCCCGCCGCCGCGGTAGCGGCCAAACACAGAAAGGCTGTAAACATCAATGCTAACTTCCTTTTCATTCTCACCAATCACACACTCCTAAATTTTAGTGATTTTACTTAAACATCTTCAATTATTTTTGTCAATGACAAAAATAAAAGCCCCGGCTTACCATCCTTTTAATGGTTTGCCCGGGCTCATCCCCTGCTTCGATTTTAGCTGTCCCGGCCGCACCGAAACAACATAAGTTCGGCCAGCATCATTTTACCGGCCACCGGCGTGGTGGCATACGAAATGCAGTGGCCGCAAGCGCATTCCGTTTCCCGCAAGCAGCCGCCGGCCGTAAGATACTTTATGATTTCCTCCAGGTCCGCACCGTCAAAACCGACCCGATCGCGGATTTGATGCTTTGAGGCGCCCCCAAGACAGCGGTAAAGTATTTTTTTAATGACCTCTTTTCCGGAAATTCCGGCAAACCAGTCCCTCTCCAACTATTTTCACCCGCCGCCATTTAACCACCGAAAAACGTATTTGTCAATTAAGCCAAAACAAAACCCCGCCTTAGCGGGGCTTTGCATGGACTATAGACCCGGATTATGGCGCATATTCGAAGTTGATCTTATCGGCCTCGAACAAATACTCCTCCGGATTCCAACCCACCATTGCGGCATTGTCGCAATCGACATCCGCGGACAACACCAACCATATCTTGGCTCCGTCGCCATAATTAGCGTCGTAAGCAGCGGGCAGGTTAGTCCCGGGATCAACCGTGGCGGAAATATGGACATTGCCACCCTTATTAGCAGTGTCGTCCCCTAGACAAATAAGCCCATTCCCCGGCCACGGATCCGGATAATAGATCAGCGTGTAGTCCGTATCCGCCATAAGTTCATGGCCATTAAATACAGCATCAAACGCCGATCCCGACTGCTGGTATTGCATTTTACCCCAAGCGCCGTCGGCAATTACCCCCCAGGTAGCCGGATCTTTTTCAAAAAGATACAACTGCCCGGTATTTGATTTCCCCGCCGGAGCGCTGGGCCCGGCAAAAGCCGTACCCGCAACGACTGCAAGCATTAACGCCGCGGCGAGAAGCGCAATGCTTGATAATAATTTTTTTTGCATGTTTTTGTTTCTTAATTTACTTTTTCGACCTTTTTGCCGGCATGAGGCCGGACTTGACTGTGGATTTTTATTATACTCTGCCAACCGTTAAAACCATGTTAAACAAAAGGCCCGCGCGAGCGGGCCTTTTTGCAAATCGCAGTGATCTTTATTATTCGGCAACAGTAATGATATGGATGACAGTGGCAGTTATCGTATCGTCGTCCAGCGTTCCCACGACCGTAACAATATCGCCATTGGCAATCTTTGAAACCGACGCGGTCCGGTCATCGTCGCCAATAATCCTTGCCCCCGCCGCTTTAACCGTATACTCATCGCCGTCAACGTCAACCTTAATGGTATCCGAATTCACCGGCGCCGCCTCGCCGGTCAAACCGACAAGCTGCAAAATATAAGGTTCATCAAAGCTTTCCGTCGCTTTAACCTCCTTATTAAATTCGTTCGTCAGTTTCTCCAGTCCAAAATTCATGTAGCCAAAATTCTTTTTTTGCTTCTTGTCACCGCGATTATTATTTCCGTTGCCATTACCGTTATCCGCGTCCTCGCCATCCTCGGTATCTTCAGTATCTTCGACATCCTCTTTATCTTCATCGGTGGCATCTTCCCCGCCATCGTCATGGCTGTTGGCTACCGCGGCGATTTTTACCGCGGTCGCCACAATTACTCCCGAAGAATCTTTGGCCCCCCTGACTACCACTTTCAATCCGGTCACCAGATCGCCCTCATCACCCGCCATCCCATCGATGGATATTTTTGTCCCGGTAGTATAAACCACCTTGACCAACGTTGAGCTATCCCCGGATTTTAGTTTAAATGATTTATTGCCGGTATCCACCGATTCGATCGTTCCCGAAACGGATTTTAAAGCGTCTTCATTTTTTTTGTCATCCATCCCGGAATTCCCGGGCCGGTTTTGATTTTTAGTTTGCAAAAGCTTTATCACCTCGTTAATCCGGGCCTTCAGCTCTGCCACCTGCTGCTCGAGACTGGAGATATCTACGGTAGAAGTTTGAGCCTGCGCCGCGGCAAATGGAACGATAACTCCCGCCAAAACCGCGCACAAACCCGCGGCAACGATTTTTTTATTCATTTTTTATTTATTACTTATTATTTAAAAATACTACAACGATATCGTTTGAATTATAGCAAATATCCGCCGCGCACCACAAGGTTGCGTGTCCCAGCAAGGGTGGATTAAAATGGCTACATATAGTAACATTCCCCTGTAACGACAATTGCTATGAGACAAACCATCGGCCGCAAAAACTATGCCTGGATCGACATTACCGAACCGACTGAGGACGACATCAAATATCTCCGGGAAAAGTTCAATATCCATCCGCTGACCGCCAGCGCCATCATTCCGGCGATCCACTATCCCGACCTGGACCAGTTCAAAAATTATTTGTTCATGATCCTGCATTACCCGCACCTTACCGACAAAGGGGAAATTAAGATCCGCGAATTCGATTTCATCGCCGGCCAGAATTATTTGGTAACAAGCCACCAGGAAGAAATCGCGCCCCTGCGCCAGGTATTCGACAGCTACAACAAAAACGACCTGCGCCGCGCGGACTACATGAACACCGCGCCGTATATCCTTTTCTTGATATTAAACACCTTTTTAAAAAACATCCTGGCCAAGATCAACGAGATCGTCAAGGAAATTGACTCAATTGAAGCCCGGCTCTTTACCGGCGACGAGCGCGTGATGCTAGCCGAGATATCCAGCCTGAAAATGAAGATCCTCGATTTTTGGCGCATCGTGGAGCCTCAGCGGATGATCTTTGAATCACTGCGCGCCACCGGCACCAGCTTCTACGGCCCCGACTTTAGGCATTACTTTGTGATCCTCCACCGCGCCCACCGGCGCATCGAAAACACCCTCAAGAACGCCAAGGAAACCATCGAGGCGCTGGAGCAAACCAGCCACATCCTGATTACCGTGCGAACCAACGAAGTTATCCGCGTCCTCACGGTTTTTTCGGCGGTTTTCATGCCGCTCACTTTTTTGGCCAGCATCTGGGGCATGAACACTAATTTTCTACCCTTTGGCAACACCGAGCTTGATTTTCTACTCATCGTAATTATCATGGGCGCCGCCCTGGTGGCCATGCTAACCTACTTCAACCACAAAAAGTGGCTCTAACCTCCGGCGATTAACAAAACGTACCCGGAGGTCGGACTTACTCTCAAGATCGCCCGAATAATTGACATCGGCGCGTTTTTTGTTAATGAATAGCCAGCGCAAAAAGGAGAATAACGAATGACGGAAAACGAGATAACGATGAGCGAAATAACCGCAAAGCTCGGTTTTGGCGGCTTTAGCCATACGATGCGGTCGAATATTTATTCAGAAATCGCACAACGACTGGAAAAAGAAATGGTGGTCAAAAGGAATAAAAAATTCGGCTGGACCGATATCATGCGAATCTGCATGGGAGAAAAAGAATCTGACGGCGAATTTACATATGTAGCTATATTCGACAAAAAGCTCTGCCGGGTAACATTTGAAACCGGCATCGATATAGAAGGTGATCAGAAAGCCTGCCTGATAATGAGAAGCAGAATATTCCGGTGGCTTAAGACGATTGATCTTGGAAAACTATTGTTCGAAGCTAGGTTCCGGATGCGCGATCCCGAGCGCGAAATCCTGGATAATTGGTGCCAAAAAGCGGGAATAGTGATGACGGACACCAATTAGCCATCCCAAAAAACCCGCGATAAGCCAATATCCGGGTTTCTTTTTTTATTTACCCGCCATAATGCCTCGTAGCTTGGCTAATTTTAAAATTCACAGCGATGGCCGAACCATCAAAAAAAGGCCGGGTCAAATAGACCCGGCCCGGCAAGGCACGCATTGAACGCACCCATGCTCACACGAACGCATGGATTCGACGGTCCAGCCGCCGCATCCCTCTTTCTTCGCGATAGTATTTGAATCCCAGTCGACGCCCGCCGGCACTTCGGTGCCAATCCGGTTCCCAAACCGGTCGATCAAAACTATCTCATCGAAAGACAAACCACCCCACTGCAAATCCACCGAGACGGTCGCGCAAGGTCCCACGCTTTGCCTTATGGCAGTCAGGCCGACCGGCACTTTTTGGATCGGACAACGGTTATCGACCAACTCCACGGCCCCGCCGAGTAAATCGACAGGGTCGCGATTTCCATTGGCAATGTCCACGATTACATGAGTCTGTTTTTCGCACGGATCCGCGTGGACCAGAAACCCGGAAACATATACTCCTTGCAACGGATGTTCCGGTGACGCCAGCACGGCCGAGGCGGCAAAAAGCAAAATCAGCATCGCCGCCAGATTCCTTTTCGTCTTCATCTTTTCAAGCTCCTTATATCGGGTTGATGATAAAATTAAAGCACATTTATCATTTCGGCACCATTAACTATCCATCAATAATTTACGAAAGATGAGAAAAATACTTGACAAAATTATGATTTATGTTATACAATAAAAAGACTTTAAGGAGATTGGAAAATGAGCGAAAAAGTAGCCAGCATAGGCGCCCGCGTTATCGCAAAACGACTGGGATTTGGCAAGCTCGGATCCTCGATTCAAGATGAAATCTACCGGTTGATTTGCGCCCGGCTCGAACGACAGTTAAAAAAAGAAAAGAATAAAAAATTCGGCTGGACCGATATCCGTCCCATTGCGAAAAATAGCACCATCTTTTCCGATAATATCTATACGGCGGTATTCAATGGCAAGGCTGTCAAGATAGATATTGTCTATCGCGAAATACGTCTAAAGGGCGCCCCCGGTGCCTGCCGGGCGATGGAAAGAAGTATCTACCGTTGGCTGGACGCGACTTATAAAAAGAACGTCCTGCGCGATATCCACAAGCGACTGGGAGTGGCCGACCGGCAAGCCCTAAATAAGTGGCGAAAGTCGCAACGAAAAATTGCCAAAGCAACTTCGCAAGCAACCAAAACCTAGAAACCCCCGTGGTTTCTTTTTCTTTTCCAAAAAAAATAACCTTAAGCCACTCAGTGCTTAAGGTCTCTCCGGCGCATCTGCGATTCCGGAACGGGGATTCTAATGAAACACCTCGATCATTCTCGTAAACTTACGCGAACCCACCGTCGCCAGCGCTTCGATGACCGGTTTTCCACAATCGTTAACGAGCAGGGCGGGCATTACCGGGCCAAACACTTGTTCAAGTTGTCGCAGGTCGGTCAATGTTTCCGGTCTTGTTGTCGGGACAACCAATAGTCCGACATCGGGAACCCGGAGAATAAACTGGCCGTCTTTAAAGCCAAATTTAAGCAGCATTTCCCGGGCCGCTTCAAGAGACAAAGGTTCGGCACCGATCTCTTTTGAAGCATCCGTACAGCTTTGCACCCACGGACAAGCCACGCATTTACCCACCCGATGGTTAAGTTGCTTTATAAACTCGCTTGCCGGCGGAAAATAGCCGTCCCGGATATGGGCCACCTGCGCCCAAACAGAATCCCCGGTTTTGGCCAGGATGGTTGCGATCAATCCATGCAATTCAAACAACCAATCCAGCGGATCTTTTGCTTGAACAACGATCTTGTACTGGTAAGCGGTAATCCTTGCCACCTGCGGCAGCAGCTTGATATGCCAAAGCGCCGGCAGGAATCTTTCCGAGATATCGAACGTGGAATACCTCGTAAGGTCAACGCACGTAATTCCCTGCTTTAATATCTGATGGTCGCACGTCAGAAGATATTCGACGGCGCCGGTTTTCGGCGCATTGCGGGCGTTAAACCCCCATCTTATAAAATTTTTCTTAATGAACAATTCCTCCTCGCAATTCGCAAAAAAACGCGATCCTGGTTTAACCTATAAATCAAAAAACCCTCCCGGTCAAGCAACCCACTCCCAGTTCGGGCCAGGTTAACCTGGCCCGAACTGGACCTCCATAGATTCGACCTATGGAAACTTGGCATGAATTATAGGACTAATTCGTGCGAATTAGCCGTGTGTCTTAATTAGTATTTGTATTAAAAAAGCCCCGAGCAAGATGGGTCTGCCCGAGACATGGCTAACGGCGGCGGCAATGCAATTTCTCCGGCACCAAATCAATTATATATTCATTATTGATCCAACCAACAATTACTATTTCGCACTTATTGCCAAAAAGAGTCTTGATCTCTTTGGCCTTCATCATACCCCGTCTTTCCGCGACCCCGGCCTCCCAATCGCTTTGATTCCGAGGAAGGCATTTTAATCTTATCGCCACAATAAACAACTCCTTTGAAAAGCATTTGCATAATAAACCATTGCCAAATAATGTAAATACCCGTTATCGATCGTGTTTTTGTTGGGAATGGCAAAAATAATAAACTACCCCGGGGCTGACTGCTGGGCAGTTCGTACTCGAACTGATGAGCCCCGAGGTATTCTGCCAGTTGAATAAAAAAGGATTACTCAATACCGGTTAAGGCATATTTGTAATCCATTCCCCTGTCGCCTAAATATTTATCCACGCGGGCAACCCGCACATCAACAGTTTGGCCTATTCGATCCCGGGCATCCCGGTATATTTCTTCCCTTTCGCTAAATAAAACCATGGTCGTGGGACCAATTTTACAACTGACCACCGTTCTGTATTCGTCCACGGACCGGCGGTCCCGCCAGCTATACCAATATTTTTCCTGCCATTCCCGGGCCGGAATTAAATCAGCCGAAACAATTTTACCCTCAACAATTAACTCCTCGGTACTATATAACTCGTAGACTATCATGCCGCCAGAAATCGCAAACAATCCAAAAAACGATATCCAAACCGGCCGCAGCGCAAACCACATAATCTTAAAAGTACTTACCTCGCTACAACCCATACCCAAACCTCCTTTCGCCGCACCATATCACAACCTTACTTTCAAAACCCAACAATCAATAATATAAACACTTAAATCCACCAATGTCAAACCCCGCCATATCCGCCCGAATTAGACATAAGATAAGTTTGTGCAAGGTTTCACCTTGCATTAACTATGCAAGGTGAAACCTTGCACACCTTGCACAAACTGGGATTACCATCGAGGTGGCCTGGGGAAACTTGGGTTGGGGCGGTCGATTTTTGGGACGGGAGAAACAAAAAAACCCGGGCAAGCCGAGTGTTTTTGTTTGTTTTGAGAAATTTTCGTGTATTAGCGAGTGACGCAGATTGCGGGATCATCAACGGTATCATCTCCGTCCAAATCCAAAGCAGTCTCTATTGAGGCACCCGGGGCACAAATCTGGACCCTAGACCCTTCCACTAATTGGACCGTATAACCAGTATTATAGTCTGTTTTGAGTGTCCAATAATAATCCGCCCCATTGGGATCAAACGGCAATGCAGGCACATACGTAGGTGTTACGCATGCTAAGTCTATCGCATCGGCCGCATCTACATCATCCCCATTTTTATCCTTGCAGTTATCACCAGCACAAATATACTTTACAGATGCGGCAAGATCAACACTGCCACAAGTGAATACACCTTTATTATCGGCAATATTTTGACCAATCGCATTCAGGATTGTGTTCACGTTGCTGGTTCTTTGGGTATTGCGGCCTTGGGCGAATTGCCGGGCCGGGTTGATGGCAACGATAACGATTGCGGCCAAGAGGGCAATCATACCGATAACTACCAAGATCTCGATCAAGGTAAAACCGGTGTTGGCGGCTTTCTTTACGTTCTTTATTTGTTGCATTTTTTTTAATTAATTTTTTCTTTTTTCTTCCCTATCGCTCCTTCTAAAACCGACCTTTTATTAATGATTCCTCTCGTCAATAATTAGCATTTGATTCCGCTTTTGTCCACCCCCACTGTCCTAGGACTCGGTCCAAGAATTGATATCGATATTTTGCTGGATCTCGATTGCCGGTGCGGGCGGTGGGTCGGCAGTATAAACCACCACACAGGTCTTGGTCTGCGCGTAGCCGATATCGTGGCCGTCGCAATCGGGCGAAGTCGAATAGCTGTAGCCGTCTTCCGCTTGCGGCTCTACGGCATAGTCGTCCTCATATGAAAGTTCGATCAGGTCGCCGGTCTCTGACCCGTTCATCATGACAGACTTCGTAACACCCTCACTACTAGTTACATTGATATCTAGATCGAAATCATCGGCTTCAAGGCTGGCGGTACCGCTGGAATTATTGGCCTGCGTCACCACCACCAAGTTTGGGGGCAGTTCGCCCACGGTAGGCGCCATGATCTCCTCGCCGATCATCTGGAAAATATCCTCCATCTCCGCCGACGTTGGCGAAATGTAAAAATGGTCGCCATCGTGATTTTCGTTGTAAATTAACGTTTCGTTGTCTGGCACATCCACGTCATTCTTGGAACCAGACTGATGTCCACTGATCGGTTCATCGCCAGTTGCCAATCTTGCCAAAAAATCACGACCCGAGGCGTCACCGTAATGAATCGTATAAATCGTTGTTTTGATACTGTCGACACCGTCCCAAGTTTTAGCTGTATCCGCAGCACCCAATGCCGCATTCTTGGATTGTTCGGTTACATCGTAGCCATTGCCCGGATACGTGGGCAATCCGTCGGAAACCAAAATTATAAACTTATTATTACCGCTGACATGCCGGATGCTGTTCAATTCGCCATTTGACTGGCTGATAGCCGCGGAAAGATCGGTACCACCGTGTTTTGAACTAAGTTCACTATTTATTGTTGCGTACAGACCGGTAGCCGAACTAGAATACGAATAGAAAACTTTTATGGTAACGTAATTCAAAGAAACATCCACGCCGGTAGCTGATTGATTTTCTACCCGTATCGCAAAACCACTACCGCTAAGATAGCTTCCATTCGCAAAATCACCATCTTCCCAAGCCCTACCCCAAACATCAGAACCGCCACCCAATATATAAGCCTTTTCCGTTGCAACTAAATTTTGCGTTTTCGCGCTTGTCCAACTATTACCGTTATTTGAAGAAATCTGGATTCCGATTTGACCGTTATCAACAATATAATCAACCGTTGCACGAATCGCGCCAACCCGAACCGTGTTGGCATTATTAGGAGTTTTGACTACACCAATTTCCAAAGCTGTCGAAGATGACTTAATTACACCCGCCATGTCGAATTGCTGATTTTTGGAAGCGCATCCACTATCGGAAGCCGCCACTAAATTGTTGGCAGCGTCAGTGACTACCCCATTTAAACGAATAAAAGTTTTATAGGTGCCGGCCGTAGCCGCATCGGCGCGATCGTAAACAATAACATTGATTCTGGTAACAATAGCGCCATCGGGTATAGAATCAAGATTAATATTTATAGATTCGCGTTCTCCCGCGATGCCAGTACGGATAAAATCACTACTCGAACATTTGGGCGAGCCTGTTTCATCAATCGTATTTTTGCCATTTTCCCAATCAACAAAGTATCCTTGGCTAACAGGATAAAGAACAGCTGTTTGCGCCGATAATGGTGTAATTTTTCCATCGATATTTGCTTCAATACCAGTTATTAAAGCATCAGCGGGTATATTAAAACCGAAGTTCGAATAATCTTGCTGGTCACCTTTGATGGAATTGCTGGCAAATGTAGTGTCGATATTCCGCCCGCGATCTGGATTCAACCAGTCATTTTCTCCGCCGCCAAGCCATAAAAAAACATTGGTTCCCGATTTTCCCGCCAGCTTAGCGCCACTATTAGCACTAATAACCGTTTCGCTACCATAACTATTAGTTAACGGGCCGGCAATTTTAGCCCCTTTGTCATTATCGCTGGCGAAGACTCCGATACCCACATAAGGAGCTGGATCGATGTCTTCAAGTAGTTGAAGTAATGACTTTGCCGCGGTTTTTTCATCCGCTAAATCCGTCCATGACATACTGCCAGTGCGATCAAGCATGATCACTGTGTCCGGGGGCGGAGCTTGCTTGGCGAAGGTAATGGCGCATACGATATTGTCACCTTTTTTCAGCTTAACCGTACCGTCATCGTAATCGCCGTAACATAATGGGTCGTCATCGTCGTTGGTACTCCCCGCCCAATCGGAAACATTGTACCCGGCGACCTCGTCCACGCTGATATCGAAATAGTTCGCGTCGTTGGTAAGGTAAGAACCGGGTCCGATGGGAAACTGTTGTTTCTCATCTGGATCGTCAATTTGTTTAAGTATTTCTCCTGTCGCGTGGCTTTTGATTACCAAGTGCTCTGGATAAGTGGCGTCTTCAGACGAAATAATGACGGTAAGTTTCGCGGTTTGAGGTTTGATCGTGTTGATAATGTTGCAGGTCTGGTAATCGTTGACGCCCAAGGTGATATGGCCGCCGGAATCGCAATCGCCCGAATACGAAGCAATATAATCCGCATCCTCGCCCTCGGATATTTTGTATGTTTTATTAGCCTCAAAGGAGAAAGCATTACCCAGATCATCCCCGCCAAGAACTTTTTCGGCACCCGACACACTTTCTTTTATTATAAATGGAGCAAAAGCCGTCGCCGCTTTGGCGCCCTCGCCGTAGGAATAGGCGTTGACCGTAATCTTGGACGGTGCGGAATATTGCGGATCGTAGACCGTGGAACTGACTGCCATCGTGCTGTAAGCGCCGTTTTCGTTCGGATAATGGGCCAAGGCAACGACATTAGCGGTTTTTTCGTGCGTGTCCGGGTCAAAACCGGTACTGGTTATTTGATATTGGCAATCAATAGTGCCGCCGTCTCCACTTCCCGTATTTATTTTCGGGTTCTGAGCCAACTCTAAAAGCGCCAGATTGGCGCAGGATTCGGCCATACCCTTGCTGATACGCTTGTATTCGGCATTGAGCGAGTCAAAGCGCGAAAAGAAACCCGACCGGGCCACCATGTACGCCAAGCCGGTCAGCACCAGCGAAATAATAACTGCCGATATCAGCGCGATATACCCTCCCCTTTTGTTATGTGAAAATCCGGAAGCCATTTTTTTGGATTATTTGCGAAGATATGCCGTTGATTCAAAGCTCGAAACCATTTCGTAACCTTCAGAGGTCTTACCCGCAAGATCGAAACCGTATTTGATCCCGGGCGAACCGGCGGCGGTAATGTCGACGAAATAAAGACTGTCACTATTGATCGTCACCTCACTCCCGTTCAGCGGCAGCGCGGCCGCGGCGTCACGGCTCAATACCAGGTCGGTGCCGGAAAGTTTGAATTCCAGATCGATACCGGCCACTGTCGCCATCAGGACTCCCCCTTCGGGAACCTGGGCAGTGCTAGCATTCGATACCGCCCAATTTATCTTGGCCAGTAAAAATTCGCCCTCCTCTTGCATCACGGCCCGGGTATAATTCCGCCCGGTCGATTCAAGAATACTGTACGCGCCCGTGACCGCACCCGTGAACAGAATGCCAAAAAGCGCCAAGTAAACCACCACCTCGATGAGGGTAAAACCGGATCGGTCATTCGATTTGATATTTCGATAGGTCATCATAATGTTCAAATATTAAGGCGCGATTACGGAGATATAGCTGTTCCAATCGTAGTCATTGGACCCAGCAAAAAAATAATTACCTTCGCAATCCAATGACGCTTCGTATTTATTATTGTCGCTGCCATTAGGCAGGCTCAAAGTCGCTGTCGCTGTCGCCGGCGCGGCCGCGACCAAGCCGGCCGCCCCATATACCTGGAACGTTCTTTTGGTAAGCAGAAAGGCCAATCCGGATAATTCCGGATCGTCCGCAGTTTGGGTCGCCCCCCGGACAATCACCCCGTCAACACTAACATTGATATCGTCCCGCCCCGCCATTATCGGCAGCGTGCTTGACGCCGGATCCCCCACATCCAAAACCGTCAGCTCGGTCCCGCCCAAAGTCCGGCCCAAATACAAAGCGTCGCCGGCCATAAAAAGGCTCTTGCCATTGTTGCCGCCATCGGAAAAACTACCCACGCTCTCCGGCGAAGCGGCATTGCTGATTTCCAAAATTATCAGGTTTTTACCGCTGTCGGTTTCGGGAATCGCCAAATAGGCATAGCGGCCACGAACATAGATCGCGTTGATATCATGCTTGTTGCTGGACCATTGGCCCACGTCTTTTCCCGAAGCTTCAAGGGGGTCGTGAGTATCGATTATATGAAATTCCGAATCACCGCCGGCCGACGTAAGACCCAAATAAATATAGCCGTTCCTGTAAAAGATACTGTTACCTTTGCCGGTACCGGCATATTTTAATTCCCAATCGGCAAAACCGCCAGTATCGATATCTCCCGGATCGGTAACATCGATAACTTGCAATTGGCTGTCATCATTATTATTAGCCAGATAGGCATAAGTATTCCCTGTTGCCGGGTCTTCCGCCACCGCCACGGCATTCAAGCCGGAGATCGTACTGGTCGCATTGTCGGCACTTCCGAGCAACGCGTGGCCGGGATCGTTGATGAGTTTATCGATATCAAAAATGAAAAATACCGGATCGTCCTCATTTTCGGTTTCCCCCACCGTTATATAGAGTCTTCCTTTGTAAGCATCAACATCGGTGATCGGGAATTTACCGCTCACGTGGGCTAGGCCGTCAAAACCGGTAACCATATTCTTAATCTCCGGGCTTTTCCAAGCCGCGGCATCAGGCAACAGAACCGAGCTGCAGGTATCGCCGCCCACGGCATTGTTAAAATTGGCCACGACCGCCGTCAGTTCGGTATCGCCGCGGCGCCCAGAGTCTTCGGGAAATTCGACATGGGCAGTCACCAATTTGGTAAAATAATCGCCATCCTCCTGTTTTACTTCGGTCCAGTATTTAAAACCATCCGCGGTTTCGGTTTGCGCGACTGGGTTTACGATATTAAAATCCTTGCGGGCATCGGCCTGGGCTTTTTCCAGCAAGCCTTGGGCGATATTTAACGCCTCGGCATTGGTCTGGCTGTCGATAATCAGCGATTGATTGCCAAACGATACCGAAATGACCGCAGTTAACGACAACAACAAAACAAACATCGCTATGAGCATTTCCAGCGTGGAAAACCCTTTCTGGCTTATTTTTTGATCGTTATTTTTCACGTTTAGTCTTAAACTTAATTAGTCCAATCGATTCGGCCCTCGGAATTGATATTGATTTCCGAATTGTGCGCGGCACCGTCATTCAAGATAACGCTAATATCGGCAGATTTACCGCTCAAACGTTCAAAAATTATCGTTTTTGCGGCATCAATCGCGGTTGTCCGGCTGTCAAAAGCGATAAATTCGTCGGCGACTTCATCGCGATTATCAAAATTCGTTTCACCCGGGGAAATCTGGAAAATAGTTATTCCTCTGGTGGCCGGGTCAAAACGAACCCCATGGGGTTTGCCGTCGGTACAAACAACACCTCCGCCATCGAAGCACATATTGTTGACCGCCAGGCTGCGCGCCCGCTGAAGCGCGCTGATCGCCGCGTTGCGGTCATTGCGAAACGCTCCGGAGCGCAGATTTTCCATACTCATAAACATTCCCAACGACCCAATAATCACCAGCATCCCCATTACAATTACCACCTCGATCATCGTGAACCCCGCCTGAAACCTTCGAGTTTTTGTATTCGCATTTAAATATAAATCTAACCTCTCGAGCGACTTTTTTTGGCGAAGGCTAAAAAAGTTGCGAGCCAGAAAGTTTGCGATTGCGACAGATACTAGGCGAAGCGCGAGGGCGCGCCGGAGCCCCGCCGCGGCGGGGCGACCAGGGAATTTTGCCTTCAACAACGCAGATGCCGCAAGCCCGCCAGGGTTTGACACCCCGTCTTTTTCCTTATGGTCAAACGCAAGCTTTCTAGTTTTACTGGTGGAGGCTTTGGGTAATGCCATAGATAGGGGTAATAATCGACATGGCGATAAAACCAACGAGCAGACCCATGAAGATCATCAACATTGGTTCGATGATGGTGGAAAGGTTTTTGGTGGAATTATTCATTTCGTCCTCGTACATTTCCGAAAGGTACATGAGGCTGGAACCCAGGTGGCCGGTCATTTCGCCCACACTTACCATTTGCGATACCAGCGGCGGGAAGAGCAATTTTTCTTTTTCCATGTTCTCGGCCACCGATTCGCCGCGGGCCACGCCATCGATGATCTTTTCAAACGCTTTTTGGTAGGCAGTGTTGCCGATGGTCCCGCCCACGATCCTCAAGGTCTGAATTATCCCCAATTCGCTTTTTAAAAGCAGGCTGAAAGTGCGGGTAAAGTTGGCAATATAATAACCGCGAAACATCGGCCCCAAAAGCGGTATTTGCAACAAAAACCGGTCGGTGGCATAGCGCACGCTTGGAATCCGCAGCAATAACGACCAAATGATGATAAGTACGGCCAACCCGGCCAAATAGTACATCCAATACATTTGCATCGCGTTGCTAACCGCGATCAACACTTTGGTACTCCAGGGAAGTTCGGCCTTAAAGCTGGAAAATATGGGCAAAATCTTGGGAAAAACATAAGCCGTCAGCATAATGACAATGCCGATCGTAGCCACCACGATGAATGCCGGATAGATCAAGGCACTCACAATGGCGCGGCGCAATTCCTGTTTTTTCTTGAGTTCGTCGGCCAGGTAATGCAAATTCTGCACCAGGGTGCCGCTCGTCTCGCCCACCAGGATAATACTCACTCCGAAATGGCCAAAGACATTGCTGTAGCTTTCCATGGACTTGGCCAGCGACTGGCCCCGGTCCACGCAATCGCGCAAATAGCCGATGACCCGTTTTGACCCCTTTGAAACCGACTGGCGTTTCAATATATCCAGCGCGGCCACAATCGAAACTCCCGATTTAATGAGGATCGCCAACCGTTTGGCAAAAACAATCTGGTCCTGCGCCCCCATTTTGGAAAACACCTGGGAAACGGTCTTTTTCTTGGGCTCGATCTCCTCCCCGCCGTATTGCCACGGCCTTGTTTGGCTTACCGTTTTCTTTTTTGGCTTTAAGCCAAAAAAGTTCGCCCGCGCGACGGAAGCGCCAAAAAACGCTTTCCCGGCGCGGATATTTTTACCCGCGCGCACCGCAATTGCCGCCGCTTGCGGGAAAAATCCTTTGGAGAGAATTTTTTTTAGTTTCTTGTTCATAGTTTGCTCAATAGCGAAGCGTGCAGACAAGCTTTCTAACAAAAAGCTTATTCGTACAACATTCTTAGAATTTCTTCGATGGACGTTATTCCTTGCTGGGCTTTAAGAAAACCATCCTCGATGATCGTACCCATGCCGCTGGCAACCGCAACTTTCTTGATCTCGCCGGCCGCGGCTCTTTTTAATACCGCCTCGCGGATGGCGTCGTCGGGAACCAGCACTTCATGGATGCCCACCCGCCCCAAATAGCCGGTATTGCCGCATTCGGCACAACCTTTACCAAAAAAGAATTCTTCCTGGCGTTCCAACATCTTGGCCGGGATCACATGACCCAAGCTTTTCGCCTCGGCCAGGGTAATGTCGCGCGCCTCCTTGCAATGCGGACAAATCTTGCGCACCAAGCGCTGGCCAATGGCCGCGTTGACCGTAGACGCGATCAAGTAGCTTTCGATCTTCATATCCAAAAGCCGCGGCAAGGTCGTGGCCGCGTCGTTGGTGTGCAAGGTGGAAAGCATCAAATGACCCGTCAGCGCGGCATTAACCGCGATGCCGGCGGTTTCCGCGTCGCGAATCTCACCCACCATGATGACGTTAGGGTCCTGGCGCAAAATACTGCGCAACCCGCTGGCAAACGCCAAGCCGGTGCGCGAGTTGACCTGCATTTGCTGGATGCCGTCGATGGCGTATTCCACCGGATCCTCAATGGTAATGATCGAGGTCTCCTCAGTATTTAAAGTTTTAAGCAGAGTATAAAGCGTGGTGGTCTTGCCGCTACCGGTCGGCCCGGTGGCCAAGATCATGCCGTAGGGCTTTTTGGCCGCCTCATCGATTTTTTGGGCGTTATTCTGGGAAAAACCCAACGATTCCAGCGTGAAAATTCCCGCTTTGTCCGAAAGCAGGCGCAAAACCGCGTTTTCACCGTAATAAGTTGGTGCTACCGAAACCCGCACATCCAACGGCCGAGCCTCCAAAACCATGCGAAAACGGCCGTCCTGGGGCGCTTGATGCTCATCGGTGCGCAAACCGGCTAAAATTTTAATGCGGCTGATTACCTCGGAATGAATTCTTAGCGGCAATTTATGGAAATCCTTAAGCCAACCATCAATGCGGTAACGCACCCGGATTGAATCACTTTGCGGTTCCAGGTGAATATCGGACGCCCGCAGGCTATATGCCTCCTCAACGATAAAAGCCACCAGGCTGACCACCGATATCATTTGCCCCTTGGCAAGTTCTTTTTTAACAAAATCACTCATGAGTTAGGCCACCGGATGGCCAGTTAATAATTGAATCTACATTAAATATTGCTTTACGGCAAGACCCGTCCCACCTTAGTTGGCCTAGTGACATTTATTAATTTTAGATTAATAACTTTTACCCGCCCGGCCAAATAAAAAGGGCGGTTTTATGCCCCCCATAACTTAATCTCTTTATTTTTTATAGCTTTGCCCCGCGAGACTTCTCCTTTTTAATAAGCTTTCGAAATTGCCGGCCGGCGTCGCGAATCGCGGATTCCTTGAGCTTCATTTTGTTTGCAAAAACCAAGCTTCTTAATTGCTCCGAAAAAACCCGCGATTGATCTAGATTGAAATGGCTCCGGGCAACCTGAATATCAATGCCGATTTTCATTGCGGCAACCACCCGGCCAAAGATATGCGCGCGCATCTGCGGACTGGTCTCCCCTCTTGCCGCTCGCCTTACCATCGGAAAACACCTCCACTTATCTGGTTCCACTAGGCAAAAGTAAAATAATTATGGTCTATTGTCAATATTTAAAACCGCGCGGCGTCGCGGCCGCGCGGTTTTAAATACTTGCATCATCCATTCCCTTTTCTTTAACGCACGTTCCGGGAAAAGCGTTTTAATGGCGCACCCTTGACCGCCAGCATGATAATCCACGCAAATACCGCCAAAGCCGCGGCAATCAACGGCATCGCTTTCCCGCCCACGCCAGTGGAAACCGCGGTCGCACCGGCCACCGAACTACGGTAGACATTGATCGTGGTGTTGGAGCTGGCGGTCGAACTGCCCACGGTGACTGTGGCAACATTGGTTAGCAGGGTTTGGCCATAGCCAAAATTGTCCTTGGTCGCCACCACCGCATTATACGAAATCGTTTTGGTTTGGCCAGCCTTTATATCGCCAATATCGACCCCGGAAAATAAATTTCCGCCATAAGGGATGCCGTCAACTTGCACCCCGCCGGTGCTCATAATACCGGAAGCCATCGTATCGCGGATAAACACATTGTCGGAATCGCCGGAAACCGCGGTAATAATGATCTTGTAGGAAAGCACTTCCGACGGGCTTGCCATGACCGTACCCTGGTAATCCGTACCCCGGGAGATGTTGCGCACCATCTTGGTAATGCTCACCCGGCCGCTTTTCTTTTTATCTCCCAAAGCATTATCACTACAATCCGTCGCGCGTACGATCACGGTATCGGAAACCGTCTTGTTGCGCCCCTTGACCTGCACCCGGGCGGTATAGGAATCGGCGGTACGATAGTCGCAAAGATCAGTAGCAGTGTAGTCCGTATCTTGGGTGGTCACGGTCTTTTCGTAATCGCCGTCATTGTCGCAATCGAATTTATAAATATAATCAAAATCGCGCTTGCCGTAATCTTCCAAAGTCGCGATCAAATCGACATTATTGGACGGCGCACACGCGGATTTGGGCTTGGCCCGCAATACCACCCGAAAATTACTGGGTTCCTTATTGTAATTTACGGTAATCTTTACCGAATCGGAATCCGACCCGCATTTGTTGCGCGCGGTCAGCGTACAGGTATAGGTTTTTTCGCGGTCATTATCGTCATAATTTGTGGGCGGGTCGTATGTCGGCCGCAAAATACCGTCATTCGACAATTTTCCCTTGGTACAATCCCAGTCAATGTTGTCATAATCGCCGTCAACCGAACCATCCAAGCGCACTGTTTCATCCTCATCAATTTCTTCATCCGATCCGGCATCGACGCTAAGATGGCAATCCACGCGAGTGCCATCACGCCAGCTTTGGTTCTTTTTATCCTGGCCGGGGGCCGCAAAAGCAACCGAACCTGCCGCCGCAAACGAAAATACGAGCAACAACGCTAAAAATCTTTTGGCCATATTTTTGCCGGAATTTACGGACCTCCCCGCCACATAAATTCCCGCATTAAATCTAATATTATTTTAACAAAAATCACCGCCGACCGATATCGCGGTGATTATCATTATATTGCCCAAATCTTAAATATTAATTAAAAAGTATCGGGAAAATTGTCCCGATACCACATCTACGCGCTTTGCGGCACTGCCTCTCCCGGACGATTTTTCTGATACCAGGCAGATATCAATCCCGTCCGGTATTTTTCAAACTCATTGACTGCTGTCTGACCTGATTTTCTCCGGATTAAATCATGGATTCGGACGAGGCTATAGCGACCGGCCATAACTTCATAACAATCAGGCTCAAAGCTTCTTTCTCCTCCACATAAAAGGGAGCATGGGTTTTGACCGCCACGGAATTCCTCATACCCTTTGCTCAAGGCACATTTCGAACAAGGAGTACCGTTATGGGCGTCCAGATTGTCAGCCTCTTCCATCTCGGCAAACCGCTCATCAAACCTCTTTTTACCCTTCAAGCCTTCCGCCCAAGTCGCGAGCTGGTAGTCCCTGGGAAGGACCAAGTCAAATTTTTCACACGCCCCTCTGATCAGCTGGTCAACAAGCAATTCGTTTACAAACTCTTCCCCGATATCGACCGTGCCAAGCTCGTGCTCGGCAACCCGATCGATCTCAAAGTTGTAACTTCTTATGAACCGGATATCCCGGTAGAATTCCAGTTCCGTTTTGGACCAATTTAGCAATTCCATCGGATTCCTCCTTTTCCGATTCATACGATGGCATAATATTTTAAATATGTCAACGAAAAAAATTGTATCTGCTCACAACTCTGAGCGGCGCTGGTTGATAAGGGGAAGCATAACTTTGAAAAAAGATTTGTCCGGGTTCTGGCGCAATTGGGTTTCAATGACCGAAGTATTCACTTCGTGCGCTTTG
>Ga0172381_10001120_pt1 | contig 32631 bp, 28 predicted proteins | sample Leawel6488metaG_FD_119754 | JGI IMG/M metagenome (GOLD analysis project Ga0172381, IMG submission 119754) | Leachate microbial communities from a municipal landfill in Southern Ontario, Canada - Leachate well 64-88 metaG | ecosystem: Engineered > Solid waste > Landfill > Unclassified | place... | reverse complement strand
GAACCCTGCATCGGATCACGGGCCCGGGTTTCCGAAGTGCTCAACCGGCGCCGCCCGCTGACCCTGGAAATGATCCGTCGCCTGGCGGAACAGTTTGATCTGCCTGCTGAAGTACTGGTGCGCCCCTACCCGATCCGGCCTCACGCGGCATAGTCAGGCCGGCTCTGGGGCCTGTAGCGGTGATCAATACACCGGCAACTCCGTCGTATCCACCACCCTGCGCAGCACAAAGCTGGAATGCACGCCGGTCACCCCCTCGATGCGCGTCAGGCGATTGAGCAGAAAGTCCTGAAAATGCGCCATATCGCGCACGGCGACCTTGATCTGGTAATCCGCGTCATGGCCGGTGATGAGGTAGCACTCCAGCACCTCCGGCGAGCGACTGATTTCTGCCTCAAAATGCTCAAAGCGCTCGGGGGTATGGCGGTCCATGCTGATGTGCATCAGCACCGTCAGCGCTAGGCCCAGACGCTGCGGGTCCAGCAGAGCCACACGCTTGCGGATGATCCCGGCTTCTTCCAACGCCTGCACCCGGCGCAGGCAGGGGGAGGGGGACAAAGCGATACGCTCGGCGAGACGCTGATTGCTGAGTCCGCCGTCGCGCTGTAGTTCCTCCAGAATGCGACGGTCGTAGCGATCTAATTCGATGGTAGGGGCTTTCGACTTCATAGCACAATATTACTCCGATAATGGGTGTTAGTGCGCAATAATCATGCGATATAGTCTCTTTTGTGGCTCCAATTCGCAAGCACCTGTTGCGACTTCTTCCCTATACTGCGTCCATCGTCACTTGCCGCAGGAGATTGGACCATGGGGACCTTCAACCATCGCCGTTACCGCGCCTTTGCGCCCGTTCATAAACCGAACCGGCGCTGGCCTAACCGCCGTATGCACCACGCGCCCGTTTGGACCAGCGTCGATCTGCGCGATGGCAATCAGGCGCTGGTCTCCCCCATGAGCGTCGAGCAAAAGCTCCGGATGTTCGATTTGCTCGTACGTATGGGCTTTCGGGAGATTGAGGTGGGTTTTCCCGCTGCCTCCCAGCCCGATTTTGACTTTGTCCGGCGCATCATTGAAGAAGATCGTATCCCCGAGCAAGTGACCATCCAGGTGCTCACCCAGGCGCGGGAAGCCCTGATTGACCGCACATACGAGGCCTTGAAAGGGGTGCGGCGGGCGATTGTCCATGTCTACAACTCCACCAACCAGGCCCAGCGTGAACAGGTGTTTGGCCTGGATCGGGAGGGCATCCAGGCCATTGCCGTGCGTGGCGCGGAGTGGGTGAAGGCCGGGGCCGCACGCTATCCAGAGACGGAATGGGTCTTTCAGTATTCGCCGGAGAGCTTCAGCGCCACCGAGCCGGACTACGCGGTGGAGATCTGCGAGGCAGTCAACGCCGTCTGGCGGCCCGACCAGGGGCAGGCGGTGATCCTCAACCTGCCCGCCACCGTCGAATCGTCCATGCCCAACGTCTTCGCGGACCAGATTGAATGGTTCTGCGACCACCTGCGCGGACGGGAGCACGTGAAAATCAGTGTGCACAACCACAATGACCGCGGCTGCGCGGTGGCGGCGGCGGAACTTGCGGTGTTGGCCGGCGCCGACCGGGTAGAGGGCACCCTCTTCGGCAACGGCGAGCGGACCGGCAACATGGATATCCTCACCATGGCCATGAATCTTTACTCTCAGGGCATTGATCCACAACTGGATATGTCCATGGGCACGGAAATATCGGAGATCTATACCGCGTGTACGGGTATGGTCGTGCCGCCGCGCCATCCGTGGTTTGGCGAACTGGTCTACACGGCATTTTCCGGCAGTCATCAGGACGCCATTCGCAAGGGCATGCACCATCGGCGGGGACAGGAAGATGCTGTTTGGGAGGTGCCCTATCTGCCCATCGATCCCACGGATTTGGGGCGCAGGTACGAGGAGGTGGTGCGCATCAACAGCCAGTCCGGGAAAGGCGGTGTCGCCCATGTGCTGGAGCGCGACCACGGTATTTCCTTGCCGCGCTGGTTGGCGCAGGACTTCAGCGCCGTAGTGCAGGCGGCTTCCGAGCAAGAGACGGGTGAAGTCAGCTCTGCGCAGATTTTCGCCCTGTTCGAGAGCCATTACTGCCAACCCGCGGAGGACTGGCACATGCGACGCTACCGTCTCAGTCGGGAAGGGGAGCAGGTCGCAGCGACCGTGGTGGTTGGCCCGGAGGCACGGCCGCATATTCTGCAGGGCAAGGGAAGCGGCGCCGTAGGTGCCTTGGTCGATGCGCTGATCCAGAGTTGGGGCGTTCGTGCCGAGGTGGAACAGTTCGACCAGCATGCCCTCGGTAGCGGTACCGGCGCCCGCGCCATGGCCTGCGTCCGGGTCAGTGTGGATCATGGCCGTGCGACGTCTGCGGTGGCCTTTGGCGAGGATACCACTGAGGCCGCTTTGCAGGCGGTACTCAGCGCTATTGGCCGGTCCGCTGAAAAAATAACGCATGGAGCACATCGGTAAAACGGCAAGTACGTTAATTGCCGTGTTATGCCCCCGCAGGCCGACACACGGTAACCACCACGTCTCTTGTCACCCGCATGGCGGAAATCCCCATGCCCTGACGACGATATCCTGTCGTCACGGCAGGGAAATCTCCCTCCCGACCCGCCTGGCCGCGATGCTTGACCTTGCGGCTGTATGCCGTCTGGTCCCTTTCCACCCTGGTGGGGCGCACGCCGAAGCGCGGTTTCAGACGCTTGGGGGCGATACGTAAGGTCTCCTTTTTCATAACTTGATTCTCCTCTCAGTCGATGATGACACCGGTTTCTATTCTAGCATGAACACGAGCGTAGCGGTGCGCCTCAAGCTGCCTGCGGCGGCACCGCAAGCTTGCCAGCCAGCCACGCCAACGCCGTACAGAAGGCAATGATCCCCATATCCGCGCCCCCCATGGCCGTTGTCGTGAATACCCGCTGAAAAAATGGCAGGCAGGAGAAAAGCCCCTGGGCAATCAGAGCAGCTAACATCGCTACCGCCAGGACAATATCCCCCCGGTCACGACGCCAGCGCCCATACATGGCCAGCAGTATTCCAGCCTCCATGCCCACCAGGGCGTTCACCGCCAGGGTGTGCGCATGGCTGTCGCTGTGCAGAGTCGCATCGCCAAAAAACACCGCAAAGACGGTTATAACCAGAAAGGTACTCAACCCGACGATGCGCCACCATAACGCTCCTGGAATGAGCGCCTCCCGGGCCGGACGCGGTTTGCGCTCCATCACGCCTTTATCTGCCCCCATGAATGCAAAGGCCAGGGTCAGCGTACTGGCGCTAATCGTGTTCACCCAAAGTATTTGCAGCGGAGTAATAGGCAGGGTCGTTCCCGACAGCACCGCGAAAAAAATCACCAGCCCTTCCGCAAAATTGGTCGGCAGCATAAAGAAAGTCGTGCGCCGGATATTGTCATAGATGTGGCGCCCTTCCGCTACGGCGGTGGCGATATGGGCAAAGTTGTCGTCACTCAGCACCATCGCCGCAGCCTCACGGGCCACGTCGCTCCCCGATTGCCCCATGGCCACACCAATCTGCGCCCGGCGCAAGGCGGGTGCATCGTTGACGCCGTCACCGGTCATGGCGACCACCTCGCCGCTGGCCTGCAGGGTCTGCACCAGTTCCAGCTTATCGGCGGGCTGCACCCTGGCGAAAACCACTGCATCGCGGGCCAGGGTCTGTCGTTCCTCCGTGTCCGCGCTGGCCCACTGGGCATGATCGACCACCACCGCCGGACCATCCTCCAGAATGCCGACCTGACGGGCGATAGTGGCGGCCGTCTGCGGATGATCGCCGGTAACCATGATCACCCGGATACCCGCTCTACGGCAGGCAGCAATGGCGGCCGGTACGGCGGCACGCGGTGGATCCAGCAGCGCGACAACGCCCAACCAGGTCCAGGCGCCATCGTCCAGAGCCTCCCACTGCCCATCCACTGCGCTGGCCAGGGCAATGGTGCGCATGCCGGCAGTCGCCATCTCCGCAATGACTTTGTGCCAATAGGCCGGAACGACTTCCGCCATCCCGCTTGCGGTCGCCATCCGCTGACAGCGCTGCAGGACCCATTCCGGGGCACCTTTAATGGCGATGCCGTCGCTGTGGCGCGTCGCCATGAAGGGTTGCTCGTGGCTGAAAGGCCGGGCATCCACCCGCGGAGATCCCATCCGCAAAGCGTCGACGTCCGCACCATGCGTGCCCGCATAGCGGAGCAGAGCCTGCTCCAGAGGGTCACCAATACCGCTCTTGTCGTTGCGTAGTTGGGCGTCGTTACACAAAATCATGACCCGCAGGGCACGTTGCAGCAGGGCGGGGGAGTCATCGGCGAGGGCCAGGTCCTGCACGGTCATACGATTTTCTGTCAGGGTGCCCGTTTTGTCGGTGCAAATGACGGTAACCGTGCCCAGGGTTTCCACTGCCGGTAACTGGCGGACGATGGCGCCCCGTTGCGCCATACGCTGCACGCCCAGCGCCAGGGTCACACTGATTATCGCTGGTAATCCTTCGGGAATAATGGCTACCGCCAGACTGATGGCGGCGATCAGGGCGAATTCCAGCGCCTCGCCTCGCCACCAGGCAATACCCGCCGCGATGGCCGCCAGAAGAACGACGGTGAGGGCGAGAGTCCGCGACAAGCGGCTGATGCGCTCCAGCAGAGGCGAGCGCATGGTCAGGGTGCTTCCCATGAGTTGGTGGATTCGGCCTATTTCGGTGGCGCTGCCGGTGGCGGTCACCTGGCCAACACCATCTCCCCCGGTTACCAGCGTTCCGGCTCGCAGCAGTAACTCGCCCGCGTCGCCGGAAGTGGTTTTATCCACCGGGACGGACTCCCCCGTCAGCAGGGATTCGTCCACACGCAGGGCATGTGCCTCCAACAACCGCATGTCCGCGCTGATGCGTGCGCCATTTTCTACCCGCACCCAGTCGCCGGGCACCAGTGCTTCCGCGGGCAGATGTTGCCAGGCGCCATCGCGACAGACCAACACCTGCGGGGCGAGAAACGATTGCAGCGCCTGCACGGCTTTTTCCGCGCGGTTCTCCTGAACAAAGCCGAGCATGGTGTTGATCAGGATTACCGCGCCGATGACCGCGCCGTCTACCAGATGTCCGAGCACCAGCGATAAGAGTGCAGCGGCCAGCAGAATCGCGATGAGGGTGTTACGAAACTGCGCCAGCAGTTGTTGCCACCAGCGCGGCGCATGGGCCGTGGGCAGACGATTAGGCCCGTATTGTTGCTGCAACGCCGAGGCCGCAGCGCTGCTCAGACCGCATGCCATTAGATCATGCTCCGTGGCGTCCATGTTGATCCCTCCGGTCGCGCAAAAGCAAAAATTACGGTGGACTCAGTAGCTGCAAGGACCATTGGCCGTTTTCCCAGCGCCCGATTTGTGCGCCATCAGCACCCCAGGCACCCAGCACCATGCGCCGTCCCTCCGGACCCTGCTCCCAAACGGGGCGATGGGTATGGCCGTGAATCAAAATGTCATAAGTGGCACCATCCAGCGCGAAGGCACCCTCCCCGTGGAGGGCGGCGACGATGGTCTGCGGATTGGCATCGGTTATGGCTGGTGCCTTGGCCCGCACTTCCCGGCTGCTGCCACGACGCAATCCGCGGGCGATACGCTGGAGCCAGGCATAAGGCAGGCGTCCCAGCGTCAGACGAGTTAGCGGATGGCGAATCACCCGGCGAAAGCGCTGATAACGATGATCGTCGCTGCACAGCAAGTCACCATGGGTCAGCAGGATGCGCTCTTCACCCAGTTGCAGCAGCGCCGGGTCGGGCAGAGCGACGACCCCGAACTGCGCCAGAAAGGCGGTATCCAGCGCAAAGTCCCGGTTACCGACCATGAGGTACACCATGGTGCCCTGCTTCTGCAGATCGTGGAGCAGGGCAAGGATTTCCGCATAAGGAGCTTCCACCGCCTGATCCCTATGCACCCAGTAGTCAAACAGATCGCCCAGAATGAAAACAGCCCGTGCAGCCCGGCCCTCGTGCAAACAAAAATGGCGGAACAGGGCGGTCAGCGCGGGCTGTGTGGAGCACAGATGCAGGTCAGAGATAAACAGCACGGGGCCATTACCAAGGTCTGCACCCTGCACCGTCATAGACTCAGGCCGCAGGCAGGCGCTCGCCCTTGTCGATGGAGATGGTTTCCTTGGGCACGTCCTGGTGCATGCCCTTATTACCGGTTGGGGTCTTGGCGATATCGTCCACCACATCCATCCCGCTGATGACCGTACCAAACACGGCATAACCCCAGCCCGATCCTGAGGCAGACTTGAAGTTAAGGAAATCATTGTCTGTCAGATTGATGAAAAACTGCGCGGTGGCGGAGTGGGGATCATTGGTCCGCGCCATGGCGAGAGTGCCCCGTGCATTCTTCAGACCATTCTCCGCCTCGTTGGCGATGGGCGCATGGACGGCTTTCTGCTGCATGTCCGCCGTAAAGCCCCCGCCCTGAATCATGAAGCCAGGTATCACGCGATGAAAGATGGTACCGTCAAAAAAGCCCTCATCGACATACTTCAGAAAATTCTCGACGGTGTTGGGCGCCTTGTCGACGTCCAGCTCAATGACGATATCACCCTTGTTGCTGTGCAGCACTACTTGCGGATTTGCCATGAACACTCCTCAGAATTCAGGGCGCCAGCGCCCTGCTAGAAAAATTCACCACCCAGGCCAGTGGCGACGAAGGCCAAGAGTAAAGCGACAGAGCGGGCCTTGTCGATACCCGGCATAAGCGTTAATCACTTTTTTCGAGGACTTCGCAGAGCAGGGTGCCCTGCGCCAAGGTTGCGGTAACTTGTGCATGCACCGTGACAGAGGCGCTGCCAAAAATGACCTTGCCGGACTCGTCGCGAAGGACGGCAAAACCGCGCTGCAGCACGGCCAGGGGGTCCAGCAGGCGTAAGGCCGCTACCTGCTGTTGCTGTTGAGCCGCAGCGCTGGTCAATTGCTTATCTATCGCCAGAATCAACGCTGCGCGTCTGGTTTCCAGCACCTCACTTAGACTTTGCAAGCGCTGGCGCGGGTCTTGCCGCAAACGTCGCGCCTGGAGCACCTGCAGTCGTCCGCCCCATACGGCCTGCTGATGCTGCATGGCCTGCCGCAAGGCCCCACGCGCCAGACGCAAACGGCGTTCAGCATCCCGCACCCGCTCGCCGGGATGACGAAGGCGTAGCCGCAAATAGTCGAGACGCTGGGTCGCGTCCCGTAGCGTGCGCTGCATGGACTGTCCCAGTTGTCGCCGTTGTGTCCGCACCCGCGGCAACCACTCAGCGCGGTCGGGGCTGACCGCTTCTGCCGCCGCCGTGGGGGTCGCCGCGCGCAGATCACCCGCGAAATCGGCAATGGTGAAATCAATTTCGTGACCAATACCCGTCACCACCGGCACCGGGCAGGCACGAATGGCACGCGCCACGCTTTCTTCATTAAAACACCACAGGTCCTCCGCGCTGCCGCCACCACGCGCCAAGATCACCACATCCTCCTGCTGTCGACTGGCAATGCGGGCCAGTGCGGTGCAAATCTGTATTGCCGCCTGATCGCCCTGCACCAGCACCGGATAGACCATGACCGCGAGCATCGGCCAGCGCCGCGCCAGCGTCACCTGGATGTCATGCAGCGCCGCACCGCTCGCTGAAGTGACCACGGCGACCCGTTGCGGCCAACGGGGGAGGGGCCGTTTGAGCTCCGGCGCAAAAAGCCCTTCGGCCGCGAGCTTATCCCTGAGGGCGGCAAAACGCGCCTGTAAATCGCCCACGCCAGCATCCAGCAATTGTTCGACGATCAACTGAAAATCGCCCCGTCCTTCATACAGGGTGGGCTGCGCCAGTACCTGCACCTGCATGCCGTTGCGGGGCTGCATCCGGGTATAGGTATTGCGCTGGCGGAACATGGCGCAGCGCACCTGCGCCCGCGCATCCTTCAGCGAAAAATACCAGTGTCCCGATCCGGGGCTGCTGAAATTGGACAGTTCACCCTCCACCCTTAACAGCGGAAAATTCCCTTCAATGATCTCGCGGGCGGCAGCGTTCAGTGCGCTGACGGTGAGTATGGGGATCTGCGAATCATTGCTGGTCATGGCATGCTCTCATGGTTGATGGGGTGTACTGGAGACTCTTGACCCTGTCGCCCTTCGCGTTCTAAGGTTAGCATAATACATTTTACTGTCATTCTGGATGGTCCCGAATGACCGGCGCATTGCCGCGCAAACATCCGCATCAAAGGAATTCATCATGGCCATAGTAGAACTCACGCAAGATAATTTCGACGCCGTCGTGGCTGGAAACGACATGGTGCTGGTCGATTTCTGGGCGCCCTGGTGTGCACCCTGCCGCGCTTTCGCGCCCATTTTTGAGGCCGCTGCCGAGAAGTATCCGGATGTGGTATTTGCCAAGGTGAATACGGACACCGAGCAGGAACTTGCGACTTCTTTCCAGATCCGTTCCATTCCTACCCTGACCGTCTTCCGCCAGCAGATCGGTATTTTCTCTCAGGCGGGCTCACTCCCGGCCAGCGCGCTGGAAGAAGTGATCCAACAGGCCCAGGCACTAGATATGGACAAAGTCCGCGAAGAAATCTCCGCTCAGCCGGATACAACGCACTGACTATCACATCGGTGTCTGATCATGCGCGGACGCTTCATGGTCATCACCGATGAGATCAATGCCAGGCCGATACATGCCGCACCCCCAGGAAATGCATATTCAGTGGAATTTCTATTTTACGGGTTTGCTTTGCGAGTTGCTTTGAGAACGGCATATACGGGAAGGAGAGCCGGATAATCCGTTCCGCTGCCGCATCCAGGGCTTTGTTCCCCGATGACTGCTCCATGATGATGCGTTGAAGGTCTCCCTGCGGATTCAGCACGACCTTGACCTTAAGTTGCCCGACCATTTCCCCCGGGTAATTGAGATCGCCGATTCGCTCCAGTTTCTGTATCCATCCGGCAATATAAAAATCCGCCACTGGTCCTTTCGGATTTTCAAACTTTGGTAACGGCGGGCTTGCGGTCGCGGCGCGGGCCACTTGGTCCATCTGTTCTTCCAATCTGCCAATGCTGATATGAGGCAAGGGTTGAAGCTGCGTACTGGGGGAGGCCTGTGTCATCTCCGGTGTCACCTGCTGCGACAGAGGATGCGCTGGTGCTGGCGCACGGCGGGGTTGCGGCATGGCTCTGGGTTTAGGCTGCGGACGTGCGGCGGGCACGATCCGATGCGGCGCGACTAACGACCTGCTGGGGGGCAGGACCCGCGGCATGGTTGGGCTGGGCGCCTGGGGCCGGATAGGTTTGGGCATGATTTCAAAGGTCTTGTGGACGGTTGTTTGACTGCGCAATGACACCGCTTTCGGCTTCTGGACGTGTACCAGAAAAAAAATACCCAGCGCTATAAGCAGAGCGGAGAGCAGCAACCAGGGCGGCAGGCTCTCGCTCCAGTGCGGTTTTTCCTCAGGAACCAGAAAATAAAACTTGTGTTCAGCGATGGCCAATCGTCCTAACCTCGCGGCAACGCCGCCCCACGCAATTCAACCCACCCCCGCTGGGCGGACACTGGGCGTAAGCTTGAATCATCGACAGCCCCGAGTAAAGGTGGCGCGCCGTACTCAGGCCTAATGCTTCCGCACGCTGGGGATGTGGGGCAGAAATCCGGCCAGTATACCGAGCAAAGGCAGGAAAGCGCATATCTGATATACCACCTGGATACTCCAGACGTCTGCCAGTTCCCCCAGCAATGCGGCACCGACCCCGCCCAGACCAAAAGCCAGCCCGAAAAACAGACCGGAAACGGTGCCGATCTTGTCGGGTACCAATTCCTGTGCATACACCACAATGGCCGGAAAGGCCGAAGCCAGCAGAAAACCGATGACCATGGTCAATATGGCACTCAGGGTCAGGCCCACGTAGGGTAGAGCCATGGTGAATGGCGCGATCCCCAGCAGAGAGACCCAGATCACCTTCTTGCGGCCGATCCGGTCACCAATCGGCCCGCCCGCCAATGTCCCCGCCGCCACTGCCGCCAGGAAAACGAAGAGGTGCATCTGCGCTTCCCGGGTTCCGATATGAAAGCGCTGCATCAGGTAAAAAATCAGGTAACTGCTGATGCTGGTCAGATACAGAAACTTGGAGAACATCAGTGCGACCAGTATGAGCATGCTGCGTCGCACCAGTTTGGCAGGTAGTAAGGGCGCCACGGCCTTTGCCGCTGGCCTTCTGGGCTGACGGTGCTGGTGCTGATACCAGCGCCCCACGAAAGAAAGAATCACGATGGCTAGCAACGCTGCCAGTGAGAACCATGACAGGCTGTGCTGACCGTTGGGCATGATGACAAAGGCGGCCAGCAACGGACCCGCCGCGGTACCCACATTTCCACCCACCTGAAAGATAGATTGCGCCAGTCCGTGGCGCCCGCCAGAGGCCATCCGCGCCACCCGCGACGACTCTGGGTGGAATATCGAAGAACCCAGGCCCACTAACGCTGCTGCCAATAAGAGCACCTCATAATTCGGAGCCACGGATAGCAACAGTAGCCCACCAAAGGTAAAGAGCATGCCGAAGGGCAATGAATAGGGCATGGGATGGCCATCGGTAAAACGCCCGACCAACGGTTGAATGATGGATGCGGTCACCTGATAGGCGAGCGTAATCAACCCGATCTGCCCAAAACTCAGATCGAAATGGCTTTTGAACAGCGGGTACACCGCCAGCATCAGCGACTGGATGCTATCATTGAGAAAATGTGACACGCTGATAGCGCCCAGAACCTCGAAGCGGGTGACATCGGTGACCGCGCTGGGGACATTCCCAACCTTTTGCAGAGACATGGCGAAAGCCTTTAAGATGATGTGCGGCAGGATTTTAGGGGTTGACGAACGTACCGTCCAGTCTGAATCTTCGTTTTTCCCTTGCCCAGAGGACTGGGCCTAGTGTTTAATTGGCGAACATGGAAAAGCATATGAACGACGAATCGTCCCCCGTGGAAGCCCCCGCCGACTTCGCAAGCACCCTGGATGCCTTGGAAGAGACCGTTCGCCGCCTGGAAGGGGGGCAGTTGGGTCTGGAAGACTCTGTCGCCCTTTTCCAGCGCGGCATCGAATTGTCCAGGCGTGCCGAGGCGCAGTTGCAGAACGCGCGGCAAATCGTGGAAACATTGCTCGGAGAGGACGCGGTTCCTGCTCCGCTTACTCAGGAAGAAGACGGATGACCCTGGATGTTGCGGTGAACAACGAAACTTTTGCGCAGTTCCGGTCACGCTCGGTACGACGCATTGAGGACGTTCTGGAAACACTGCTGCCCCCGGCGCATCTTCTGCCGGCGCGGCTGCATGACGCCATGCGTTACAGTACGCTGGGTGGCGGCAAACGCGTCCGTCCCCTGCTGGTATACGCAGCGGGGGCCTGTTTGGGGGTGCCGCTGGAGCATCTGGACCGCCCTGCAGCGGCATTGGAAATGATCCATGCCTATTCGCTAGTGCACGATGATCTCCCCGCCATGGACAATGATGATCTGCGTCGCGGCCTGCCCACCTGTCATCGCGCCTATGACGAGGCCACGGCCATTCTTGTCGGCGACGGTTTGCAGGCGCAGGCCTTCCTGGTACTCGCTGAACCGGGTTGGGGCGTGGCAGCGGAACGGCAGGTGCAGATGCTGGCGACCCTCGCGCAGGCCGCTGGTTCGCGGGGCATGGTGGGAGGACAGGCCATTGATCTTGCCGCGGTGGGGCATGAATTGGCCTTGCCGGCGTTGGAGCAAATGCATCTGCATAAAACGGGCATGCTCATGCGCTGCGCCATCCAGTTGGCGCTCTGCGCGGCAGGCATTGATGCGCAGGAGGCCCGTGGTGTCGCGCTGCTACGTTACGCCGACCGTGTCGGGCTCGCCTTTCAGGTGCAGGACGATATCCTCGACGAAATCGGGGATCTGCAACAGACCGGAAAGGCGCAGCAGGGCGCGGACCGCAGCCGCAATAAACCCAGTTTCATCACCCTGCTTGGCCTTGCAGAGGCACGAAGCTATGCCCGACGCCTGCTCGACGAGGCTTTGGATGCCTTGCAATCCTGGCAAGCAGAAGCAGACCATCTTCGCGCCCTGGCGCGCCTCATTATAGAGCGGAGCAAATGAGTGATTTGTTGAAGGGTATCCCCATGCCTGCCGAACTGCGCCGGATGTCGCGCAGTGAGCAGAAGAACGTCGCCAAGGCGGTGCGCCACTTCCTCTTGGAAACGGTCAGCCAGACGGGTGGGCATCTCTCTTCCTGTCTGGGAGCTGTGGAGCTGACCGTGGCGCTGCACGCCGTATTCAATACGCCGGACGATCGTCTGATCTGGGATGTCGGGCACCAGGCATACCCCCACAAAATTCTGACCGGACGTGGTGCACGTTTTCCGCAGTTGCGCATCAGGGATGGTCTCTCCGGCTTTCTCAAGCGGGATGAGAGCCCCTATGACAGCTTCGGCGCCGGACACTCCAGTACCTCTATCAGCGCCGGTCTGGGGATGGCGGTGGCGGCCAGGCTGGAGCATAAATCACGGCAGGTGGTGGCGATCATTGGTGATGGCGCCATGACGGCAGGTCTCGCCTATGAAGCGCTGAATAACGGCGGGGTTTTGGATGCCGACCTGCTGGTTGTCCTCAATGACAACGAGATGTCTATTTCACCCAATGTGGGCGCGGTATCCCGATACCTGACGCGCATTCTTTCCGGGCGCCTCTATAACACCGTACGCGAGGGTGCGGGACAGGCGTTGAGCTTCGTACCGCCATTGCGTGAACTGGCCAGAAAGGCGGAAGAGGGCGTGAAGGGACTGGTGACGCCGGGGGCGCTGTTCGAGGAAATGGGCTTTCATTATTTTGGTCCCATTGATGGCCACGATCTGGATACGTTGATCCCGACTCTCGAGAACCTGAAAAAAATCAGAGGGCCACGTCTGCTTCATGTGATCACCAAAAAGGGCAAGGGCTATGGTCCTGCCGAGCAGGATCCCTGCGGCTATCACGGAGTAACGCCCTTTAACCGCAGCGATGGCCGGATGGCGAAGAAATCCGCTGGCGCACCCAGCTACACCCAGGTGTTCGGCGACTGGCTCTGCGAAAAGGGCGCGGCGGAAAAACACCTGGTCGCCATTACACCGGCCATGCGGGAGGGCTCCGGACTGGTGCGCTTTGAGCAACTGTTTCCCGAGCGCTATTTTGATGTCGGTATCGCCGAGCAGCATGCGGTGACTTTTGCGGCAGGGCTGGCCTGTGATGGGATACATCCGGTAGTCGCCATCTATTCCACCTTTTTGCAGCGAGCCTATGACCAACTCCTGCATGATGTCGCCATCCAGAATCTGCCGGTACTTTTTGCCATCGACCGTGCCGGACTGGTGGGCGCCGACGGCGCCACCCATCAGGGCGCCTTCGACATCGCGTATGCCCGTTGCATACCCAATCTGGTCATCATGGCACCCAAAGATGAGCAGGAAATGCGCGACATGCTCAATACAGGCTTTGCCTGGCAGGGACCCGCCCTGGTGCGTTATCCGCGCGGTAACGGACTGGGTGTAGCCCTGGACAGAGATTTATCGCGGCAGATCCCTGTCGGCAAGGCCGAGGTCCTGCGGAAAGGCAAGGATCTGGCGATTCTCGCCTTCGGTACCCGGACGGCAGCGGCCATGGCGGCGGGCGAAACCCTCGACGCCACCGTCGTCAACATGCGCTTCGTCAAGCCGCTGGATACGGAATTGCTGACCAGCCTGGCACAGACCCATCGCGCATTGTTGACGGTGGAGGAAGGCTCACGTATGGGCGGCGCCGGTAGTGCCGTGGCAGAATTCCTGCTCAATGAGGGCTTCGTAGTACCCATGCGTCTACTCGGTTTACCCGACATCTTCATCGAACAGGGCGACGCCGGCCGATGGCTGGCAGATCTGGGACTGGATGCCGCAGGAATCGAAAAGTCCGGCAGAGAATTGCTGGCATTGCTTGCCCCGTCACCAGTCCGGGCGTAGTATTTGACTAATTCGATCCACTATTCCCAAGCGAGGGTCCGGTGAGAGATTGCGCGGTAGAAATCTTGGAAGACGTACAGGGCCGTGCCGACCCACGTGCCATCGCCATCCAGCAGGTGGGTATTCGCGCCGTGCGCCATCCCCTGCAGATCCAGGATCGTGACGGGATTGTGCAGCCCACGATCGCCCGATGCAACATGTACGTGAGTCTGCCTGCCCATCTAAAGGGTACACACATGTCTCGCTTCATCGAGATTCTCAATACCCAGGAGGGCTCCTTCAGTGTCGAAGGCTTCGGCGCTGTGGTCGAGGAGATGCGGCAACGTCTGGAGGCGGATTCGGCGCGGCTGGAGATGCGCTTTCCGTTCTTTATCGAGAAGACCGCCCCCGTCTCCGGGGTCAGGAGCATGCTGGACTATGAGGTGAAACTGGCGGGAGAAATTACTCCGGCAGGTTATCGTCTGACCGTGGGGGTCATGGTGCCGGTTACCAGTCTTTGCCCCTGTTCGAAAAGTATTTCGGAATATGGCGCCCACAATCAGCGGGCCCATGTTTGGGTCCATGTGCGTGCCTGTGAAACCGTCTGGATCAGGGATATCATTGACCTGATCGAGGCGGAGGCCTCCTGTGAGCTTTACGGCCTGCTGAAACGTCCCGATGAAAAATATGTTACGGAATATGCGTATGACCACCCCAAATTTGTGGAAGATATGGTGCGGGATGTCGCGCTGCGGCTGCAGGAAGACTCGCGCGTACAGTGGTTTTCCGTTTCTTCCGAAAACTTCGAGTCGATTCACAATCATTCGGCTTATGCCATGATTGAGATGGAAAAATAGCTCATGGCCGGAAGCAGCATCGGCGAGTGTTTCCGGGTCAGCACCTTTGGCGAGAGTCACGGCCCGGCTATCGGTTGCATCGTCGATGGCTGCCCACCGGGCATGACGCTCAGCGCAGCCGATATTCAGACCGAACTGGATCGCCGTCGTCCCGGTCAGTCGCGCCATACCACCCAGCGTCAGGAAGCGGATCAGGTAGAGATTCTCTCCGGTATCTTTGAGGGCCTGACCACCGGCACGCCCATTGGACTGCTGATTCGCAACACGGACCAACGCTCACAGGATTACAGCAAAATCAAAGAGCTGTTTCGTCCTGGTCATGCGGATTATACCTACTTGCAGAAATACGGCCTGCGCGACTATAGAGGGGGGGGGCGCTCGTCGGCGCGGGAAACGGCGATGCGGGTCGCCGCCGGGGCCATCGCCCGCAAGTTTCTGCGCGAGCGTCTTGGCGTGAACATCCAGGCGTGGATGGCGCAGATGGGGCCTATCCACGCCGAGGATTTTAATGCGGCGGAAATCTCCCACAATGATTTCTTTTGTCCCGATGCCAGGGCTGCGACCCGGATGGCCGACTTTCTGGATGACCTGCGTAAAGCGGGGGATTCTATTGGCGCGCGAGTGGATGCGCGGGTTTCCGGCATGCCGGTTGGACTCGGTGAACCGGTATTTGATCGCCTGGAAGCGGATATCGCCAAGGCGATGATGAGCATCAACGCGGTCAAGGCGATAGCCGTGGGTGACGGTTTCGCAGTGGTAGAGCAGCGGGGCAGCTATCATGGAGATGCCATGGCCGCCACGGGTTTCCAGAGCAATCATGCCGGTGGTGTTCTCGGCGGTATTTCTTCCGGGCAGGATCTCACGCTGTCCGTGGCCATCAAGCCGACCTCCAGTATTCGTATCCCGCGACAAAGTATCGATGTGCATGGTCACCCTGCCGAAGTGATCACCACCGGTCGCCATGATCCCTGTGTCGGCATTCGTGCCGTCCCCATCGTCGAGGCCATGCTGGCGCTGGTGATTATGGATCATTGGATGCGCCACCGCGCCCAGAACGCCGACGTGCAGACACCGCTGCCCCCCATCCCTACCTAAGGTATGCAGGCAGACCGGGAAGGGGGCTGGCTTGCCGCCTTCTATTTTCTGTACTTTTGCGCGCTGGGGGCATTTATGCCCTACTGGGGTCCATGGCTGCATGCCCAGGGCCAGGGTCCTCTGGCGATCGGAATCCTCACCGCGGCCGTGCAGTTCAGTAAGGTGCTGGCGCCCAATCTCTGGGGCTGGCTGGCGCATTTTTGGGGAAGTCGGCGGATCGTCCCCTGGGCGGCGCTGATTACTGCAGCGGGCTTCCTTGCCCTGGGGTTGGCCCACGGTAACTTTTCGGCCTTGCTGCTGATCACGCTGACTTTTTCCTTTTTCTGGGCAGCAACGCTACCCCTGGTGGATGCTACCACCATGGACTGGGCACAACGCTGCGGCACCGCCTATGGGCGTATTCGACTCTGGGGCTCCCTTGGATTTATCGCCTTGTCGCTGGGCATGGGCGGGCTGCTTGCCCACTGGGGAATGACCGCGTTCTTGCCCGGTATCGCCATTTTTCTGGTGGCAGCATGGGGGGCGAGTCGTTATCTGCCCTATGGCACGCTGCCAGACGCTACTGCGCCGCGCCCCCGCCTCAGTAGCACACTACGCCATATCAGTCTCTGGTTTTTCCTGCTGGCGGGTCTACTGGAACAGGCCAGTCACGGGGCCTATTACGCCTTCTATTCTATCTATGCGGAACAGCATGGTCTGGGCAGTGCCGCAATCGGGATGCTGTGGGGTTTTGCCGTACTCTGCGAGGTGGCCTTTTTCTGGTGGGGCGATCGTCTTATCCGGCGCCTCGGCGTACCACTGGTTTTCACCGGCGCCTTCGCGCTGACCGCTCTGCGCTGGGGCGTGATCGCCTGGTGGCCGGGTTTGGTGTGGATCATACTAGTGCAAAGCCTCCATGCGGCCAGCTATGCAGCCTTCCATCTGGCGGCGGTACACTGGGTATCGGGGCGCTTCCCCGGCGCTCTGCGCGCCCGGGGTATGGCGCTCTATGCCAGCGTCGTTTACGGATTGGGCGGAGGGCTGGGAGCCCTGGGGGCGGGCTGGGCCTGGGCTCACTGGGGCGGGCGGAATACCTTTGCCGCGGCGTCGGCGCTGGCGCTCTTTGGAGGGGTGTTCCTGATCCAGGCATTACGGCCGGCACCCACTCTTGAAAAAGAGGCCGACTAATCCCATTTCCTGAGCAACACAACCCACGGGAGCCACTCAATGCGTACCGATAAACTGACTACCAAATTCCAACAGGCTTTTCAGGATGCCCAGAGTCTTGCGCTGGCGCAGGATCATCAGCAGATGGAGCCCATCCACTTGCTTGCTGCTTTTCTTGATCAGGAAGGAGGTATCGCTCGGCCACTCCTGTCAAAAGCCGGCGTGCGGGTCGATGCCCTGCGTAATCAGTTGAATCGCGCGCTGGAGTCCATGCCGAAAGTACAAGGGCACCCAGGCGAGGTGCAGGTAGGCCGCGATCTCACCAACATGCTCAACCTGGCCGACAAGATAGGCCAGAAGCGCGGCGACACGTATATTTCCACCGAACACTTCCTGCTGGCCTTGATGGACGACAAGGGCGAGGCTGGGCGCCTCCTGAAAGAGGCGGGTGCCACCACCAAGGATCTGGAACAGGCCGTCCACGATCTGCACGGCGGGGAAAAAATCAATGATGCCAATGCCGAAGAGCAACGTCAGGCGCTGGAGAAATACACCATCGACTACACCGAGCGGGCCAGCCAAGGCAAGCTGGACCCGGTGATCGGCCGTGACGACGAAATCCGCCGAACCATTCAGGTATTGCTGCGGCGCAGCAAAAATAATCCGGTGTTGATCGGTGAACCAGGTGTGGGCAAAACCGCCATTGTCGAAGGCCTGGCACTGCGCCTGGTTAATGGCGAAGTGCCGGAATCTTTGCGCGATAAGCGCCTTCTTGGTTTGGACTTGGGGGCACTGATTGCGGGTGCCAAGTTTCGCGGTGAGTTCGAGGAACGTCTGAAGTCTTTATTGAACGACCTGGAGAAGAGTGAGGGTAAAATCATTCTTTTTATTGATGAAATCCATACACTGGTGGGGGCTGGCAAGGCCGAGGGCTCCATGGACGCGGGCAATATGCTCAAGCCGGCGCTGGCGCGCGGCGAGTTACATTGCATCGGTGCCACCACACTGGATGAATATCGTAAATATATTGAAAAAGATGCGGCGCTGGAACGGCGTTTCCAGCGGGTGCTGGTGGATGAACCCAGTGTGGAAGACACCATCGCCATTTTGCGTGGCCTGAAAGAACGCTATGAAGCCCATCATGGGGTACGCATTACCGATCCGGCGCTGGTCGCCGCAGCACAGCTTTCACACCGCTATATCACCGACCGTAATCTGCCTGACAAAGCCATAGATCTGATGGACGAAGCAGCCTCCCGCATTAAGATGGAAATCGATTCCAAACCTCAGGAACTGGATGAACTGGAGCGCCGCATCATTCAGTTGAACATCGAGCGCGTGGCACTGGAGAAGGAGAAGGATGAAGCCAGCCGTAAGCGCCTGGATATCCTGCAGGCCCAAATCAACGAGTCAGATCGCAAATATCAAGAGCTGGAAGAAGTTTGGAAAGGCGAAAAGCTGGCTATCGAAGGCACCTCACAGATTCAGAAAGAACTGGACCGAAGGCGCGTCGAGCTGGACACGGCGCGTCGTGCCAACGACTTGGAGCGTATGGCGGAACTGCAATACAGCTCTATTCCGGCATTGGAAGCACAGCTCCATGCCGCGGAAATCCATGCGCAATCGGCAGGTTCAGGCGCCAAACCCACCCTGTTGCGCACCGAAGTGGGTGAGGAGGAAATCGCCGAAGTAGTGGCTCGCTGGACCGGCATTCCTGTCTCCAAAATGTTGGAGGGCGAAAAAGAAAAACTCCTCAAGATGGAGGAGCGTCTGCAGGCGCGGGTAGTGGGCCAGAGCGAGGCGGTGGCCGCGGTATCCAACGCCATTCGCCGCTCCCGGGCGGGACTGTCTGACCCCAAGCGTCCCAATGGTTCTTTCCTTTTCCTTGGCCCCACGGGTGTCGGTAAAACGGAGTTGACCAAGGCCCTCGCCGAATTCCTCTTCGATAGTGAAGACCATCTGGTGCGCATCGACATGAGCGAATTCATGGAGAAGCATTCGGTGGCACGGCTCATTGGCGCGCCTCCGGGATATGTAGGTTATGAAGAAGGCGGCTATCTCACTGAAGCGGTGCGGCGCAAACCATATTCGGTCGTATTGCTGGACGAGGTGGAGAAGGCCCACCCGGAAGTCTTCAACATCCTTCTGCAGGTATTGGATGATGGTCGGCTCACCGATGGCCAGGGGCGCACGGTAGATTTCCGCAATACCGTCATCGTCATGACTTCCAACCTCGGCTCCGACCGAATTCAGGAATTCAGTCGCAAAGGGGACTATGACGGTATGCGTGTGGCGGTACTGGACGTGGTGCAGGATCACTTCCGCCCGGAGTTCCTCAACCGCGTTGATGAGTTGGTCATCTTCCATCCCCTCACCGCGGTGCAGCTCCGTGAGATTACCGGGATTCAGATGGGCTTCCTGCGGGCACGCCTGCGCGAGCGGGATATGGATCTGGTGCTCAGTGATGGCGCACTGGATCATCTGGCCGCGGTCGGTTATGACCCCGTCTACGGCGCCCGCCCCCTGAAAAGGGTGATTCAGCGGGAGATCGAAAACCCTCTTGCCCAGAAACTCCTGCGTGGTGACTTCGGACCCGGTGAGATTATTGAAGTGGTTCTTGAAGGAGACCGCTTTACCTTTGTCGGACAGCGGGTGCACTGAGTGTGCGCCGCGAAATAGTGGCGGTCTGGCCGATGATGCCGGCGTAGAACCGTGACAGGTTCTGCGCCACGGGGATGCGCCAGCGGGCGCGCCAGGCTCCCCTGGGTGGTCACCAGGATACGCAAGGCGGACCCCTGCCAGAACAAGATGGCACCTTGATGACGCTGCGCACACAGCGCACAGAAGTGCTTATTATCGCTTTACGGCACCCAGATTCTGTAAGGTGCCCTCATCTTCCAGCGTGCTCATGTCTTGGGTGACCTCTTCACCACGGGCAATGGAGCGCAACAGGCGGCGCATGATTTTACCGGAACGGGTTTTGGGCAGCGCGTCGGTGAAACGGATATCGTCGGGTCTTGCGATCGCACCGATCAGTTCGGTCACCTGCGCGCGCAGCGCCGCACCCAGTTCATCACGATCGTCACCCTGATGCTGATGCTTCAGTACAACAAAAGCACAGATGGCTTCTCCTTTGATTTCATGCGGAATTCCAACAATCGCTGCTTCCGAGACCGCAGGGTGCGCCACCAATGCCGATTCCACCTCCGCCGTACCCAGACGGTGCCCGGAGACGTTGAGCACATCATCGATACGCCCCATCACCCAGAAATAACCATCCGCGTCGCGGCGCGCGCTGTCTCCGGCAATGTAGTAGCGATTATCAAACTTGGCCCAGTAACTCTCTACATAGCGCTCCGGATTACCCCAGACGCCGCGCAGCATGCCTGGCCACGGCCGATCAATGACCAGGTAGCCACCGGCATTGGGGGCGGTGATGGGGGCGCCATGGTCATTCACAATGCGCGCGCTGATGCCGGGGAGGGGTAGGGCGCAAGAACCCGGTTTGTTGGCTGTCACGCCAGGCAACGGCGCGATCATGTGTCCCCCGGTTTCCGTTTGCCACCAGGTGTCGGCTACCGGGCAGCGCCCACCGCCAATCTGTTGGTAATACCACATCCAGGCCTCCGGATTCATAGGTTCACCCACCGAACCCAGAAGCCGCAGACTGGAGAGGTCATGGCGCTGCGGCCATTCATCGCCCATTTTCATGAAGGCGCGTACCGCCGTAGGGGCGGTATAGAGAATGCTGACGCCATGCCGTGCAATCATTTTCCAGAACCGATCCGGTTGCGGGTACATGGGCGCCCCTTCGTAAAGGAAGACGGTGGCACCGTTGGCCAGTGGACCGTAGACCACGTAGCTGTGGCCGGTGATCCAGCCGATGTCCGCGGTGCACCAGTACACATCTTCTGGCTTGATGTCGAATACCCAGCGAGTGGTGAGCATCGTCCAGAGCAGATAGCCCGCACTGCTGTGGAATACACCCTTGGGTTTGCCAGTGCTACCCGAGGTGTACAGAATGAAGAGCGTATCCTCAGCCTCTATGGGCAGGGCAGGGCAGTCAGCACTCACGTCGGCGACAGCATCCTCCCACCAGATATCGCGGCCCTCCTGCATGTCGATATCCGCCCCGGTACGGCGCAGGACAATGACGTGCCGTACGGAATGTTCATGCTCGCGCAGCAGCGCCTGATCCGCATGGCGTTTGAGTGGCACCACCTTTCCTGCACGCCAGGCACCATCGGCGGTGATCAGCACCTTGGCATCCGTGTCCTCCAGGCGGTCCTTGAGGGCCTCCGCCGAGAATCCGCCAAACACCACGGTATGGATCGCCCCAATCCGCGCGCAGGCAAGCATGGCGATAATCGCTTCCGGTACCATGGGCATGTAGATCGCGACCCGATCCCCCTTTTGTACCCCATGATGTTTGAGTGCATTGGCAAAAAGGCTCATTTCCCGATGCAGTTGTGCGTAGGTCACGGTCCGCACACTGCCATCCTCGCCCTCCCATATCAATGCTGCTTTATGGCGTGTGGCACCCCGCAGGTGCCGATCCACGCAGTTGTACGCTACATTGAGTTGACCGTCGCCGAACCAGCGATAGAAGGGTGCCTGATCCACCTCCAGCACACGCTGAAACGGGACATCCCAGTCCAGATGCTGACGCGCCAGGTCCCCCCAAAAACCCTCGGGATTCTCTGTCGCTTGCCGGTTTAGGCGAGCGAAGGTTTCGGCATCCATATTGGCCTGACCGGCAAAATGGGCGGGAACAGGGAAGGATCGTGTTTCGGATAAGGCAGAGTCTATAGATGTCGACATAAAAAAGTACCTGGTGAAGTGGTTTATACGGTTGAACAGGCGTCCGCAAACATAGCACCGCGCACACATTGTTGCCACTCCACCCTGCTCAAAATCTTACACCGCCGCTGCTTCCTGTACTTTATTGCCTTCCAGCACGTAGAGTTCAGCTTGGGTAAGTGCCGCAGGCGTCCCAAATAACACCAGCACGTCCCCAGGTTGCAGTACCGTATCGGGAGACGGTTCACGTCCACGAATTCCGTGGCGTCGTACGGCCACTACGACCACTCCAAAACTGGTGAGGTTCAGCTCGCGCAGGCTGAGATGGAGGGCAAAAGCGGTTTCACCTAGCGCAATGGAAGCCAGTCGCGCCGAACCCTGGTCTTCACCGGGTTCCGAGCTCCCCCAGAACGCTCCCCGGAAGAACTGATAACGCTCTTGCCGGAAACGCCGCACCCGACGCAGCACCGTACTGATCGGGAAACCGAGCAGCAACAAGGCCTGTGAGGCCAGCATCAGAGCGCCTTCGGTTACTTCCGGCACGACCTCATCGGCGCCGGCGGCCTCCAGTCTCTCCAACTGGCTGTCGTCGTGGGCCCGCACGACGACTGGCAGGTCCGGGCGTAGTTCCTTGATAATGGACAGGACCCTCTGGCTGGAGGTGACGTTCGCATACGTAATGACTACGGCCCGTGCAGAAAAAATGCCTGCCGCCTGCAACACATCGCGACGACTGGCGTCGCCGTAAAAAATGGATTCGCCCGCCGACTGAGCCTGGCGCACCCGTACCGGATCCAGATCGAGCGCCACAAAGGGGATACCCTCTTCCTCCAGAACCCGCCCCACACTCTGTCCCACCCGCCCATAGCCGCAGAGCACGACATGAGCCTGCAAATTTGCCGAACGGATATCCGCCAGTTGCTGATTACGATGATGGCGATAGCTGCCCACCATTTGACGGGTCAACCATCCGTTACGCTCCACCAGAACAGGTGCGAGCATCATGGACAGGAGCATGCCGCCAAGAACCGGTTGCAGCACATGGGCAGGCAACAATTGATACTGGTTGGCTAACGCCAGCAGCACGAAACCAAACTCACCCGCCTGAGCCAGGACGATGGCTGAGCGCAATGCCACGCCCGACTCATAACCGAAAAGACGTGCGAGTCCCCAGACCAGCGCGCCCTTGAGCAGCAGAATCATGGCCAGCACGATTATGACCCAGCCCAGATTCGCCCACCACGCCGGCAAATCCACGAGCATGCCAATGGTAACGAAAAAAAGACCCAGTAAAATATCGCGAAAAGGTGCGATATCCGCTTCCACCTGATAGCGGTAAGCCGTCTCGGAAATCAGCATCCCCGCTACAAAAGCACCCAGTGCCAGCGATAATCCCGCCTGTTCGGTAATCCACGCGAGCCCGAGGGTCACCAGCAACACATTGAGCATGAACAGCTCTGTCGACTTTCGATTGGCCACGAGCTGAAACCAGGGTCGCATCACCGGCCGCCCGACCACCAGCAGGACCAACAGCACCAGCACCGCCTTCAGTCCGGCCATGGCCAGGTCATCTGCCAGATCGTTGGCCGAACCGGCAAGCGCAGGGATCAGAATCAGTAACGGGACTACGGCGAGATCCTGGAACAGCAGCACACTTACGGCGATACGCCCATGCCGGGTCTGTATTTCCATTTTTTCGGCCAGCGCCCGCACCACCATGGCAGTGGATGACATGGCCAAAATTCCACCGAGGATCACCCCCGTCTTCCAGGAAAGCGGGATGAGCAATGCGATGCCGACAAAGACCAGACTGGTCAGAACGACCTGAGCCAGTCCCATGCCAAATACCAGGCGGCGCATACTCAGGAACTGCGCGAGACTGAATTCCAGGCCGATGGTAAACATCAGAAAAACCACCCCGAAGGCGGCAAGCTGTCGGGTGCTGGCAAGATCGGGCACTACGGCCAGGGCGTGCGGACCTAGAATGACACCTGTCAAAAGATATGCAAAGACTGCCGGCAGACGCAGGTGGCGCAGAAAGCCAACCAGCAGCACTCCGGTAGCCAAGAGCAGGATGATCGTCAACAGGCCGTGGTCTTGCATGTTCCTCCTCGGACATGGCAGTGCCCCTCTGTAGGGGCACTATCTGATTTTTGCAGCAGGAATAGGGCAGGTGTGAGCCTGAAGAAAGAGCAGGGTGATGGCACCTTATAGGAAGGTGCCTGCTTTCTGTTATCATAGCCGCAAAAGGAGGAGTACGCATGTATATCGTCACTGGCGGGGCCGGTTTTATCGGCGCCAATCTCGTGCAGGCCCTCAATCAACGGGGCATTACGGATATTCTCGTCGTCGACCATCTGAGCCGCGCCGACAAGTTTCTCAATCTCACCGATCTGGAAATTGCCGACTACATGGAGGCAGAAGCTTTTCTTCGGCTGATAGAGAACAAACATCTGAAGGGTGTCGACGCCGTTTTCCATGAAGGCGCATGCTCCGATACGACGGCGACAGATGGCCGTTATGTCATGGAAAACAACTTCACCTTCAGCAAGGTGCTGCTGCATTGGTGCCAACATCATGATGTTCCCTTCCTTTATGCCTCCAGCGCCTCGGTCTACGGCATGACTGGTGTCTTTGTCGAGGAGCGCTACGCCGAATCGCCCCTCAACGTCTACGGATTCAGCAAATTTCAGTTCGACCAGTATCTCCGGCAGATCTGGACGGATTTGCGGGCGCCGGTACATGGCTTTCGTTATTTTAACGTCTACGGTCCACGCGAGTTTCACAAAAACCGCATGGCCTCAGTGGCGCTGCATTTTTACAACCAATACCGGTTGGACAACCATGTTCGCCTGTTTGCCGGGTCTGGCAGCTATGCCGATGGTGAACAACGGCGTGATTTCATTTATATAGACGATGTGGTTTCCGTCAATATGCATTTCCTGGATCACCCGCACAGCGGAATTTACAATGTCGGCACAGGACAGGCGCAGAGTTTCAACGAGATGGCAGTCGCCGTCATCAATAGCCTGGAGCAGCGCGCAAACCGCCCGACACTGACCCTGCCCGCACTGCAGAAAACGCAGGTCATTCGTTATGTCGATATGCCAGAAGCCCTGAATGGTAAGTACCAGAGCTTCACCCAGGCGGAAATCGGTAAACTGCGCGGTGCGGGATATGATAGAACCTTTCTGACCGTGGGACAGGGTGTGGATCGCTATGTGCAATGGCTCGCGGAACGGGCGACCTGATGGAAGGCAGAATACTTATTACCGGTGCTGCGGGTTTTATCGGTTTTCATCTGGCGCGTCGTCTGTTGGCCGACGGATGGGTTGTCAGCGCGATAGACAACCTCAATGATTACTACGATCCCGGCCTGAAACGCGACCGTCTGGCGCAACTGGAGGGGCACCCAGCCTTCCAGTTCCAACCTCTGGATCTGGCCGATCGGGGGGGTATGCGGACGCTTTTTGCAGGCCCCCACTTTGATGTCGTCGTCAACCTCGCGGCTCAAGCAGGGGTGCGGCACTCCCTGAAAGCACCGCACAGCTATGTGGACAGTAATGTCGTTGGTTTTCTGAATGTGCTGGAGGGCTGCCGGGCGCAAGGTGTCGATCATCTGCTTTTCGCTTCTTCCAGTTCGGTATACGGTGCCAACAATCGTTTGCCTTACAGTGTCCACGACCCGGTAGATCATCCGGTCAGCCTTTATGCGGCTACCAAGCGGGCGGGTGAGCTTATGGCGCACAGCTACGCTCATCTTTATGGTATTCCCAGTACTGGATTGCGGTTTTTTACGGTCTATGGCCCTTGGGGGCGTCCCGATATGGCCTATTTCAGCTTTACGCAGAAAATCCTGGCCGGGCAGCCCATCCCCGTATTCAACCACGGCCAGATGCAGCGCGATTACACTTATATTGATGACATCATCGAAGGGGTGGCGCGACTCATTCCACATGCGCCAGAAGCGCAGGATATCTGGCCGGAGGACCCTGCAAGCAGTGCCGCCCCCTTCTGCATCCAGAATATCGGCAACCACACACCCGTTGCACTCACGGACTTTATCCACATTCTGGAGGAGTGCCTCGGCAAGTCCGCGCAAATTGAATGGCTTCCCATGCAGGATGGTGACGTGGTGGCTACCTATGCCGATGTTACCGAGTTACAGCAGAGCGTGGGCTTTGCCCCGGACACCCCTTTACGGGCAGGTCTCCAGCGCTTTGTGACCTGGTATCGCCAGTACTACGGCTGACAGCCCGACATTTTTAGAAACCGGGGTAGCTCCATGAATAGACGCGCACATCAACCACTGCACCTGCTTAGCCGGACGGAGTTTCTGTGGCGACAATTACGCTATGCCGGTGCTGCCTTGGGTTTTATGCTGCTTTCCCTGGGAATGGGCATGCTGGGCTATCATCTGTTGGCGCATATCGACTGGATCGATAGCCTGCTCAATGCGAGCATGATTCTGAGCGGTATGGGGCCCGTTGCCAGTTTGCATGGTACCTGTGCGAAACTTTTCGCCAGCGTCTACGCCTTATACTCAGGGGTGGTCTACCTGGCGGTATCTGCAGTACTTTTATACCCATTGGTGGAACGACTTATGAAAATCCTGCACCTCCAGGCACTTCATACACCGTCTCCGGTACAGGAAAAACACCACCCGGAATTCTCGGAAGACGAGCGATAACCGGGAGGTGTCGGCCGGCACACAGAACCAGGACACACCACCAAGGGCGTCCTATTCAGTGTGCGGTCTTGCCAGGCTGATATACGGAAGAGGTGGCGGAGGCAGCGATGTCCGCGGCCTTCTCTTCAATCCAGCTACGGCCGGACCGGAAACTCAACCAAGACTTTCCCTCGTAGTCATATAACTTGCATTCCTTGAAGATACGCCGAATCTCAAAAAAGCCGAAGCGCGTTTCATGAATGTACTGGCCGTACTCCGCACGTAAATCTTCGTAAGCCCCCTTCAGGCGATAGAAGGGTATCCGTGGGTCAACGTGGTGCGGTGTGTGGATCAGGATGTTATGGATCAGGTACTCGCTGACCTTGGAGCAACGTACGATTATGCTGCAATAAAGCTGGCCAATACTCTGGCTCCATTCCTCTTTTTCTGAGAAAAATGGCACATTGGGATGCGTGTGGTGGAGAAAGACAAACAGTGCGATGTAATAGTTGAACACCAAGAAAGGCAGAATAACGGCCGCAATGATGCCCATTGGACCGGAGATCCAGTATGCCAACGCGGAAAAACTTATAAAAAACACCAATGTTACCATCTTACTATAGAAGAATGGCCAATAATCCTTGTTTTTGGCGTCTACTTTGAAACGGACCATGCCCGGCCACCAGATCCGCAACAAGTAGTGCAGGGCGCAAGTATAAGGACTACGTTCCAACCGATAGATCATCTTCTGCCAGACCGTTTTGCTTCTGTACTCCTGGGGAGTCCAGGGGCGCCATATCCAGTCGATGGTGCTGAGGCTGGTAAAGCCATGATGCACACGATTGTGCCCAAAGGCCCAGAGGCGGTACATGTTCAGCGACGGCAGCATGAAAATGGTGCCCAAGATCTCGGCAGTGCGCTTGCTCTGGAAGAGGGCGCCGTGCGCTGCGTCGTGTGCCCAGACGAACATGGAGGCCACCGCCGACCCCGCAAGGAGTCCGAATAACAGCTTGAGCCACCAAGGTCCGGCGAGAAGGGCGCCGGTGATGGCGGAGAGGTAGAAAATCGCGTCAAACACGTACCACGCGAGGGCGATGCCTGTTGATCGTTGGTAGCGTTCCGGCCGAATCACGTCCCGGATGGTTTGAAGCTTGACGGGGCGTAATGCCTCGAAGTCAGCATTGGAAGAGGTAAGTGGCATAGCAATGTACTCCCTGGCAAATCCATTTTCATGGCATTATAGTATACCTGCATATCCTATTATACAACCAGATTATAGAATCCGGGGGGCGGAGCAAACCATGCCGTACCTGCCGGGTACCGTCGAGGATGTACGATGCTGATCCTCTCCTCTGCCGGTAGAGTGTGCTGGGGGACTGTTTGGCACAAGGGAAATTAGTGCTACCATTATGAGGTCATTTGCGCTATACCATTTAGCTACTGACGCGGTCATCTTGTAAAACCTACGTAAGGAGAGTTAAAACATGTTGGATATTGCCAAGATCAAGCCTGTTGCCCGGATCATTCTTGTTGCAGGCGCCATCGCGCTTGCCTCAGCTTGCGCCAAGAAGGAAGAGTCCACTGCTGCATCTAGCAGCAGCACTGAGTCCGCTGCCCCGGCGACCACTACCACCGAGTCTGCCGCTCCGGCGACCACCGATACCGGCAGCAGCGCCATGGCACCGATGGAGTCCGCAGCACCTGACGCCAGTGCCACCAGCAGCGACACTTCTTCCGCGAGCTGATTGGGCACTCCACAGGTTTACACGGGTTCGTTCAGAGCTGGACATCGGGAGCGCGCTACAATGGTGAGTGTGGTATGAAGCCAGTTGTGCGCTTTCTGATGCTACTCGGTGTCATCAGTCTTGCCACCGCTTGTGCCAGAAAGGATGAATCTGCTACTGCGCCGGTTGGTAGTTCTACTAGCAGCCCGGTGGCGGACAGCAGGCAGAATTCTGGAACTGCCCGGAGTGATGGGCAGGGTGGAAGTGCGGTGTCGCCGTCTGGGCTTGTCGAGCGAAAAGGAGATAAGCACCTTGTTGAGGTGTTGACCACGGAGCGGTCGCTGGCGGAAGCCAAGGGCTGTTTCGCCTGTCACCGGGTAGATACCAAAGTCCTCGGGCCTGCTTTTGCTTGGGTCGCCTACCGGTACCAACGCGATCCCAAGGCGGTAGCAACGTTAAAGTACGCTATTGAGCACGGCGTGTCCGGAGCATGGGGCTCCATGCCCATGCCGGCGCAGAGCGTGACCCCTGTGGAAGCCGAGGAATTGGTTTCATGGGTGTTAGCGCAAAAGCCTGTCGCTCCCCCCAAATCTGATTAGTGGACTTCTTTGGTCGTCTAACCCCCGCTTTGCGGGGGTTTTTTATATCTGGATGAACATTGCGGAAAAAATTTAAAACGTTCAGATGGATTTCCAGCACCTATTACGCGGAAGGGTTGCCCTATTCGCTGGTGCAACAGGTGTCCGTACAGTTTTTTACCTATGCAGGCGCCAGCTTGCAGGTTATCGGACTGCTCTCGTTTTTCGGACTACCCTGGAATTTAAAACTGTTCTGGAGCCCCTTGATCGACCTTTTCGCGGATAAAAAGCGTTGGCTTGTGGTGATGGAAATCGTATTGGGTGGCGTGGCCGCCTTGCTGATCTGGCCAGCACAGCACCTGAATCTGGACCTCGCCGCCAAAATTTTTATGTTAATGGCCTTTCTGTCGGCCACCCATGATATGTCCGTAGACGGGTATTATATCCAGACACTCAGCCCATCCGATCAGGCGGCTTTTTCCGGATTGCGGGTTGCAGCCTATCGGATTGCCATGCTGGTGGGAAACGGTGTGCTGGTCATTATCGCCGGGTGGATATCCTGGATCGCCTGTTTTTTAACTGCGGCGGCGATGATATGGGGATTGGCGGCTTTTCATCAGCGCGCACTGCCGCCATCGCCGCCGTCCACAAGCCACAAAGGACAGCATTGGCACGCCGTGCGCGAAGCTTTCACCACCTACCTGCAGCAACCAGGGATTCTCTGGGCGCTGGCCTTTATCCTGCTTTTCCGCGCGGGCGACGCCATGATGGCGGCGATGGTGACTCCATTTCTCAGTCATTTGGGCTATGGCCTGGTGGCGCGCGGCATTCTCACCGGAACAGTAGGGACGGTGACGACCATCGGAGGCGCCTTGCTGGGCGGTATCATCATATCTCGTTGGGGGTTGCGCCATGCATTGCTGCCGTTGACGTTGATTCAATCCCTGGCGATTCCGGCCTATGCGTGGCTGGCCTGGGTGACGCCCTCTGTCTGGTGGGTAGGTGTCACAGTGGCCTTTGAGCAGGCTGCGGCGGGTCTCGGCACTGCCGTTTTGATGGTCTTCCTCATGCAGCGTTGTCAGGGTGCTTACCAGGCAACGCATTTTGCTATCGGCTCCGCCCTGATGTCCGTGGCAGCCACGGTTGTCGGCGGATTTAGCGGTTTTCTTGCAGCACAGGTGGGATTTGTGGAATTCTTTCTACTGGCGTTTGCTGCGGCGTTACCCAGTTTGTGGCTGGCGCTGCGCATGCCAGCGGTCCTGTTTACAGATCGTCAGGAGTCCTTGCCGGGATCGGACCTTTTGGATGGAAAAGGCGAATAGTTTCATATAAGTATAAATGGGAGCGAAACGATGCGTTCGGATGGGCGGCGGTGGAAAGGGGAGGGAGGCCGGCTATGGCGGCGTTTTTTTGTCGGGATATTGCCGTTTTTCTGGCTTATGCCCGCTATCGCCGCTACCGGCCACAAGGATGCAAACACCCAGTTTGGCGACGGCCAATGGAGTATCCTGATTCAGGATGTGCAAAAGGGCAGGCGCCCCACCCTGAGCGTGCAGGCAAATCATAGACAACTGCCTGCGTCCACAGCAAAACTGCTGACCACAGCGTATATTCTGCACGAGCTGGGCCCTGAATCTCGCCAGAAAACTCGGATACTAGCCCGGACTATCGATAATGGAGTAGTGCAGGGGCCCTTGATTTTTCTGGGTGGTGGCGACCCCGATCTTTCCAGCCGTCGCTTCCCGTTTGTCAGGCGAACAGTACGGGATGACCCCATGTACCCTATGCGCATGCTTGCCGCTCAAGTATGGGCTGCGGGTGTTCGCCAAATTCCGGAGGGTATTCTGGCGGATGCCACGTACTTTCCCGCAGATAGCATGCTGCCGGGTTGGACGGAACAGGATCAGCGCTATTGGTATGGCGCACCGATCCATGCACTCATGTTCAACGACGCCATGATCGCGGTACAAATCAAACCGGGGCGGGCGGCGGGGGTACGCACCAACGCCGAGATCACGCCCAACCCGGGAGGGTTCATTCGGAACACGGTGATCACAGTTTCGGCGGAGGATCCCATTCGTCCGGTACATTTGGAAAAATCCGGAAGCGGATATCTGTTGACTGGCGCGATTTCCGCCAAGGGCGGTATTTTTGCCGCGATGCTGGCGCAGCCCGATCCAGCCTATTTTGCCGCCGCAGCATTGCGACAGGCTTTGGAGGAAAAGGGTATTCTTGTAGGTAATGCTATCCAAGTATTGAACAACAAACGCGGTGCAAAGCAGTCCGAGGGATATGCGCACTATGTCTTATTGGCCAAACAGGAGTCACCGCCATTGGTGGAAGAGATCACGGTGGCCAACAAGGTGAGCGAAAACACCCATGTAGAAGTATTGCTCCGGGATGCGGATCTGGCTCGCGGCGGTGATGGAAGCCGTGCATCGACAATGCAGGGCTTGCACCGTTGGCTTTCTGTGAACGGTATACTTGACACCCAAGCTCGACTGATCGATGGCTGCGGATTATCTCGTGAGGATCGCCTCAGCGCCGCAGATCTGGTGCGCATGCTGTTGCACTCTTATCAGGAACCCTGGGGGGCCTCCTGGCGCGATTCGCTGCCGGTCAGCGCCGAGGATGGAACGCTCCGGCATCGTCTGCGCGCTCTGCCTGCGGGTACGGTGCAAGCCAAAACGGGTACTCTGCGCGATGCGTTGTCTCTCGCTGGTTTTATTCGGGATAACCTCGGCCACCGGCAATATGCGTTTGCCATTTTGGTTGAACATTTCACAGGGTCCGAAGAGCGTATCCGCAGACGAATGGACGCTCTGGTGCAGCGTGTCGCTCTGGGCGGCCCCACCATGTAGAAAGTTTCTCTGGTTCGCATAATACTTATTATGTAAAGTTTTTCCTTTGGATCCGTGAAACAAGCAGAAAATCCACTAATACCCTGCTTTTACTCACCAGAAAGGGAAACCATGGACCGCAACAACCCGGTGCGCATCAAACAATTCGGTAACGTCCTGCAGATCACCCTAGAGATACCCTGGAGCCAAGTACACGGAGAGAACAACTGGAAAAGCTACTTCGAGAGCAAGCCCCTAGATGAACCCCGGCCCGATTACTGGGCAATGACCCGAGAAAAAATCCTCAAGATATACAAGAAAACCAACAACATCAGCGAAACCGCGCGAGCCAGCGGCAAGGGCTACTACCTCACCGAGACGATCATCAAAGAAGAACAAACCCGCCAAAACAAGGCCAAGCGACAAGCGGCCATCGATGAGGCCCGCAAACTGGCAGAAAGCAAAGTAGCCATCAAGGACATAGCCCGCATCATGGGCAAGTCACCGGAAACCATCCGGCTATGGCTCAAATCCTGAAACACAAGATGTAGTCACCTGGTCCGCTACTACGTGCACAACATATAGTAAAACGCCCTGCATTGCTGCAAGGCGTACTGCCTCAGTGTGTTAGTAGCACCTGAGAGCCAGCCCTTCGTACTATCGATACTCAGGACGCCTAAGATGATACCACATCTCAACGGTCGGCCAAGCAAGGTCTAGCGCAATCTGAAAAACGGTTGTTACGCCCGGCAAATTACGTGGATCCACAAAAAACGGGGCGGGCTTTCATCGAATCGACCGACAAAAAGGCAAAACTGTCACGCGATATTGACGCTTTCCGCCCTTCCCTCTCTGGTTGGTTCGCCAAGTGAAGGCGGTTGATTGGGGGGAGTGGCCGGGCAAAGCCCGGAGAACTATCGCCCTGATGT
>Ga0172381_10001119_pt1 | contig 32633 bp, 68 predicted proteins | sample Leawel6488metaG_FD_119754 | JGI IMG/M metagenome (GOLD analysis project Ga0172381, IMG submission 119754) | Leachate microbial communities from a municipal landfill in Southern Ontario, Canada - Leachate well 64-88 metaG | ecosystem: Engineered > Solid waste > Landfill > Unclassified | place... | reverse complement strand
CTTCCCGAGCGTATCAGGGGGTCTTTCGACCTCAGTGGATGCACGCTTCCCAAGGGGCTCAAGCTTCCCGAGAGTATCGGGGAGTGTCTCTATCTCAATGGATGCACGCTGCCCAAGGGGTTCAAGCTTCCCGAGCGTATCGGGGGGTTTCTCTATCTCGGTAGATGCACGCTGCCCGATGGGCTCAAACTTCCAAAAGGAGTAAAAGTCATACGCTAATAAAGGAGGTGACAAGGGAGGAGAGAGCGTAATATTCAAATGGCGGTGAAAATTTTCACCCCATAACCTGATGATGTGGGTGAAAGCCCACGAAAGGAAGTATGTAATGAGCGTATTCACAATGAAGAAGTTGAGCAGAACCGAAGCGAACAAGCGCCTGTTCTCGTTCTCAACCCCCTCTCCGTACAAGTCAAAGTACGCGGCCAAGAAGGAGAGGAGCATTCCCCGCGAGGTGCTGTACCAGCAGGAGATGAAGAGGAGGAGGGAAGAGAGGGAGAACCAGTACGTTGAGTATCTCGCCAAAAAGGAGGCAGAGGTATTCGCTGAGGCAAATCACCTCGGCGTCACTCCATCTCGCGTTCTTGAAATGAGGGCGGAGAAGAAGGAGATGGAAAAGAAGGTGGAGAGGGCAAAGAGGGAAGAGAAGGCATTCGTCGACTCCAAGTCCGAGTTTCTCGGAGAGGTACTCTCTTCGGCGGTGAGCATCATCACAGAGACTCTGACCCCTCTGTTCGCGTAGTTTCCTTCGGAAAGGGGTTCGCGGTTAGCCCTAATACAAAACCGCGATAATTATGAGGTGGGAAATGTGTTTATTTGATGAGGAGTATCCCGATTTAATCCTCCAGAAAGAACCTGAACTATTTCCGCTCAAGTCGATGAAGAGGGCCGAGAGGCGGAGGGAATCTCGAAGAGAGAAACAGAGGGTATATTCTCTCTCAAGAGATATATTTAGGGTCTATGAGAAGAGAGAAGCCATAATAAAATACCTTATCTGTCACCCAGAAAAAATAGGTAGGAGACCCCTTCATTACAAGGGAAAGTTAGCTCTGACTCCAAAGGAGAGGCGGAGGGAAGATTCGGAACGGGCAATGCGAGAGGATGGTAAGCAATGAGACTAAAGGGTTATTGTATTTGCGGCGATAAACTATACGGAAGGGAAATGCTTTGTCCCGACTGTACTGTATATTGTAAAATGACAGAGCTGAAAGGATGGGTTCCAATATCCGCACCGATGATTGACCCGAGATGGAAGGAGCCATCGGCTATAGTTCTAGCGCGAGATTTGTTTATCGAGATGGGGAAGAAGGACGCCGAACTCGCCCGTCTGAGCAAGGAAAACAACCGCCTTACCGCTCTGGTGGAGGAAAAAGAGAAGGCCCTTGCAGACGATGTTGATTTGCTCGCAGAGTTGCAAGTATCGGAATCGAGACTGCGTGTGTTGCTCGCTGAGGTGCGCGAGGAGAACATTAGACTGCAACGAGAGGCGTCTACCCGACTTGCTAAACGAGGCTTATTAGTGAAAACATCAAGGAGGGCGTGATGAAAGGCGGGGGGAGAAAAGAGAAAGTTTTTGATGCAATATTAGCGGAAGATTTTACAGTTGAATGGAAAATCACCGGGAAGATAAAACATATCGAGGTGGTGTTAATCAAGAAACAGAAATAAGGTAAGATTCAAAAAGCGGTGAAAATTTTCACCCCATAACCTGATGATTAGGCATGGCCCCCCGAAGGGAGTATTCCATGTGTCAAGTAATAAGTTTCGCAGTAGACAAACAAGGCAATATTTATGCCTCGGATTTGTCAAGTCACAACGACATCGAGAAACTCTGGAATTTGAAACCAGGTCAATATCGCGAAGCCGAATGGACAGGAGAAACCGAGAAATCACTTACCGTGCGAATCGAGAATGGAGAGGATGAGAGTTTCTATCGAGCCATGATTCTCGGAGATTGGAAGAGTCGGGCAAATCTTCTCCTTCATATCATGGAGGCAAAACGTTGGAGGGGAAATTCACTGAGTCTCAGTGGATGCACGCTGCCCGAGGGGCTCAAGCTTCCCGAGAGTATCGGGGAGTGTCTCTATCTCAATGGATGCACGCTTCCCGAGGGGCTCAAGCTTCCCGAGAGTATCGGTGGGTCTTTCGACCTCATAGGATGCGTGCTGCCCGAGGGGCTCAAGCTTCCCGAGCGTATCGGGGGATGTCTCTATCTCAGTGGATGCACGCTGCCCGAGGGGCTCAAGCTTCCCGAGAGTATCGGGGGGTCTCTCTATCTCAGTGGATGCACGCTTCCCGAGGGGCTCAAGCTTCCCGAGAGTATCGGTTGGTCTCTCTATCTCAATGGATGCACGCTTCCCAAGAGGCTCAAGCTTCCCGAGCGTATCGGGGGGTCTTTCGACCTCAGAGGATGCGTGCTGCCCGAGGGGCTCAAGCTTCCCGAGAGTATCGGGGGGTCTTTCGACCTCAGTGGATGCACGCTGCCCGAGGGGCTCAAACTTCCCGAGAGTATCGGTGGGTCTTTCGACCTCAGAGGATGCGTGCTGCCCGAGGGGCTCAAGCTTCCCGAGAGTATCGGGGGGTCTCTCTATCTCGGTGAATGCACGCTGCCCGAGGGGCTCAAACTTCCCGAGAGTATCGGTGGGTCTTTCGACCTCAGAGGATGCGTGCTGCCCGAGGGGCTCAAGCTTCCCGAGAGTATCGGGGAGTGGCTCTGTCTCAATGGATGCACGCTTCCCAAGAGGCTCAAGCTTCCCGAGCGTATCGGGGGGTGGCTTGACCTCAGTGGATGCACGCTGCCCGATGGGCTCGAGATTCCAAAAGGAGTAAAAGTCATACGCTAATAAAGGAGGTGACAAGGGAAGAGAGAGCGTAATATTCAAAAAGCGGTGAAAATTTCGCCACCATAGTAAAGGCTCCCACAGGCCTACAATTGTGGGGGTTGGCCACTAACCAAAAATGTGCGAATCAAGGAGGTATATCGTGTATCTTGTCGAGGTGTTGCAGAAAGCTTGCGAGGCGCGTTTTGACCAGGTTTATATTTATGAATCGGATGGATGCATCCGAGTGTACAATCACGGGTCGGAAGGACCCTGCGCAAGAGTCCTCCACAAAGAGGGTCAAATCGCCAAGCGTCTGTGCTCATGCGGAAAGTATCATAGCATAAAGTTGCTTTCGAAGAAGAGGGTGGTACCCGCAGTGGCGGCTACTGTAACAGCAGCGCCTGTCGCAGCGGCGGCGTAATCCTTTCATGGGTTTGCGGTTAGCCCTAGTATAAAACCGCAAGTTGGCTGATATTATTCGTGGACGCGGGTGGGAGCGTGATGGGGATGTTGACACGCCCGATGAGGACGAAGATAGGGACGCCGACAGCATAGTGTAAGTTCACCCCCGAACCGCGACGGGGCAAGTCCGCGGTACAACAAAGAAGGGGGGTCATAATGAGTAGTACAAGTGATTTGGGGAAAACTTTGTGTTGCGGGAATTGTGCATACTGGAATAATCCAGACAGGGTTTTCAAGTTTTATACTCGAGGAGAATGCCGCGGGTCAAATCCAAAGGTAACTACCGAACGGAAAGTGTCCATGTGGCCCCAAACGGGTCGAGCTGAGTGGTGCGGAAAACATTCAGCGCTGTCTAAGAGGACATAAAATGTGATTCCAGTTTCAATTACGATAGAGCGAGGAAAATTATAAAAATAAATCCTATAAAGGAGGGGAAATAGGGGATTATGAAACTCACACACGAGCAATCCATGAAACTCTGCGTACTGCTTCAGTGCGTACAGTTACCCCAAGCCCTGGGCCTATCCCCTGCGGAAACGGTGACGATGCTGGTGGAACGGGTGAACAAACGCCAGGAACTGGAAAAGGGCAGAAAGAAACCTGCTGATAAACAAATTGCCCCTGGGAAGAATGAGTATTAAGGGGCTGAAATATCGCTGTATGAATTGCGGGAAACTTCTTAACCCTGTAAAAGACAGGAGCGGGGCTTATGAGTATCTCCTAGTCAAAAAGCATTGCCAATGTCATACTCCGCTCCAGTTGCTTAGGGGGGATAGAGCACGGCAATATAGATGAAGGGGGGGAATAATAATGGGTAAGGTCAAAATCTTCTGTGATTGCGGGAAGGAAATATGGCAGGAACTACCCGACAAAGACGATTACAAGATAGGGTATATTGAAAAGCAAGCTGAATGCTCTGACTGTATACTTAAAAGACTTCGGGAAGAGGCGAATTGAAAGGAATAAGTCATGTCATGCCCAAGGGTTAACCTTCGTATGGAATGTTTGGATTGCGGATATCCATATTGTGAGGCGCTTTATTCATTAGATGAGAGGATTCCACATCGGGGGAAAGACGGAAAATTGTCGGGGCCGATTCCCCCTCGGGATGTAATGGATAAATATGGCATAGATAAGGGGTTTTTCATGGAATACGAAACCCATGTAAACGAGTCCCTTAGCGATGATGATGGATGCCACTGTAAGGGATGTAATACAGAAAGGGCACGCAACAAGGGAAGTGGGCTTGCTCTAGATTATTATCGGAGCAAAAAAATACAACCATTGTTTATTAAACTTGTATTTGGCAAGGGATATATAATCACGAAAGAAATCCCGTTTATAAATTGCCCGAATGGACACGGCGGCATCGGAGACATCGGAATTGTCCCAGCCGAAGGCATATGGACTGGAGAGGCCCATCTATACACAAGTAAGGTATTCGTGCATTTCGGCAACGTAAAGATGATAGAGACACGAAGTAGTATGAATGAAGACAATGAGCCGTGGAAGGTTCTGTGGACAAGGGGGTATCCATTTAAGTATGAAGATTTCTACCATGCGGCGAAAATTTTGCGCAAGGTAATGGAATGATATGAAAAAAGACCCACTGTTTATCAAACTTAGATTCGGTGTAGGATATATCATCACGAAGGAAATCCTGTCGATAGATGACCCGGACAATGGCATCTGTGGCATGGATGTTGTGCCTGTCGCTGGAGGACTGTGGACTGGGGAAGCCTGTATTTATACGTATGGGAAGGTATCCATCAATTTTATCAATGTAGTAGCCATAGAGACGCGAAGAAGCCTGTGCCCCATATGTGATGATAAAGAACCATGGGAAACAATATGGACTAAAAAGAAAGAATTCTATGAGGATTTCCACCATGCGGCGAAAATTTTACGCAAGTTAATTGGAGAAGAAAAATAACAGGGGGCTCCGCCAGAAATGAGTATCCTGAAGCTTTATGAGAGCGTAGAATGGGATATCAAGTGCGAGAAGTGTGGAAAGAAATATAGGGTTAGTTGGGACGACGGAGAACCTGTCGTAGGAGACCATTCTCCAACGTGCCCCCATTGCGGCGCAAGTATATACTTCGAAGTGTATTACCAATATATCCAATAAAGGAGCCTCGACTAGAAATGGCTAATCTTCCAGATACAAGGATAATAAGCAACAAGGAATTTCAAAAACGCGATAAAAGGCTTGTGGTGCACAGTTTTTACGCAACTGGCGGCAAGATAAGTGTTTACAAAAATTTCATGTATCCATATGACCCCGATTCGTTCGGGATGACTGGAGAAACATTGTGCCATCATGTAGTTGATAGAATAAGGGTTTATGATGAAACATGGTGTGAATATCAGCATTTTGTAATGTTGCCCAATATGGTTGAGCTCGGCGGCAGATTCGTATGCTATGATTGCCTAGTCGAGGGATTGCAGGGAAAGACAAAGGTAACCACATAAGGAGGTTCGGCCAAATGATTTACACGATATCTCAAAACGGAAAAATTCGGCGGCACAAAGATGAGGAGTCAAAACAAGGCTGCGTGGACAAAACTGGTGGAATGTTTCATGCTATATTCGACCATTATCCCACAGAGGGAGAATACTTCTACGTCACAACAGGTGATATTGGTACACTCCTAGTAGAGAAGGGCATATAGGGGGAGGCTAAAACATGTGGTTTCGTAAACTAATTCCCAAAATGGATGAAAGTAAAAGGAAGAATAGGAAGGCAATCGATTTTCTAAAAGAAAGATTCCCATTCGGTTCGACATTAGTGTATATGGGAGTCAAAATGACCGTGCTTAGTCATAGCGATTTCTGCCCAGGCGATGACTTTGGAGATTATCCATCACTTCGTGTAACCTACCTAGATGTGAACGGAGTCATTAGGGAAGTTAGGTTGGAAGGCGTTGAACTTGACCTTTTGCTAATACAAAACTGTATAAAGAACGATAATAATAATAAGGAGGCTCGGCCAGATGAGGGATGTAAGAGGAATTGAGGTCCTATATGTACTTTTCGTATTCACTCTAGTACTTCTGACTCTCGTTGGACTCGTCGACAATCCATTCATCGGCGCAATGGGATGGTTGTTCTCCGCCCTGTTCTCGTGTGGATATAGGTTGCGATAATAAGGAGGTGCCACCAGCTATGAATGATAAAACTATACGATTTCTAGAAAAGAAATTCCCATTCGGTTCGACATTTACCTATATGGGGCAAAAAATGACTGTACTCAGCCACTTTGGCTATACTGACGACAATGAAATGGACGGCGAAGGACATTATCCAAAAATTACTGCGACCTATGCCGATTTGAATGGGGTTATCAGAGAGATAGCTCTCGCGGGAGCAGAACTTAAACTCATGTTGGAACAGAATAAGTAAGAAGGAGGTGCCACCAGCGATGTGCATTGAGTGTGTCAACATGTTCAACATGGCTATAGGTATCATTATCTCTATGGGCGCGTTTTTTGCGGCGCTCATCCATAAGGTATTGCACAAATAAGAGGAAAATCGACTAATGAAAACCATATATGTTGTGACCTATCGTGACCCATCAGAGCAAGACAACGCTTCGTGTGTAGAAGAAACTTTTAAAGAAGTTGTTATAGAAGGGCCAAGGCCATGATGATATCAAAACAACCAAGATATTGGGGCTTGATATGTCTTCCCACCGGGAAAATAGAAGAATTACTTCTGAGTGAAACAAAGCCCACTATGTATCAATTTTTCGGGGAACACCTAAGTAAGAAACTCTGGAAGGTTGAAGAACTGAGTGTGAAGAGAATAATGAAGAATGGGAGGTTCAGCCAGAAGGTAAGAGAAAAGGGGGGGTAACATGGCGGAACCGAAGGCAGATACAAAGAGAGTGGGAGAAGTTTTTATGGCCTTAAGTAATATGGAGTTTAAGACATTCGAGGAGCTCGAGGCTTTCATGAAGGAGAACGATATGAAGGTCGAGATGGTGAACGATAATAGGTATATCGTATACAATGGTAGAGAAAAGACTTGCCTCTTTATAATAGACACATGAAGTGGTTAAATAGTCGGGAGGCAATTAACCCGTATAGAGAAGTATGCTAGGAAGAGGGGGGCGGCCTAGTCCGACTCAATAAAAGAAGGCAGTATCACACAGAGGTAGAGTTGGTGCCTTTCGAGTTAAGAGAGAAATAAGGAGGCTCAGTTAAATTATGAACATGATTGAGGAGCTGAAAGGATGGGTGCCAATATCCGCGCCGATGATTGACCCGAGATGGAAGGAGTCATCGGCTATAGTTCTGGCGCGAGATTTGTTTATCGAGATGGGGAAGAAGGACGCCGACCTCGCCCGTCTGAGCGAGGAAAACAACCGCCTTACCGCTCTGGTGGAGGAAAAAGAGAAGGCCCTTGCAGACGATGTTGATTTGCTCGCAGAGTTGCAAGTATCGGAATCGAGACTACGTGTGTTGCTCGCCGAGGCGCGAGAGAAGAACACTAGACTCCAACGAGAGGCGTCTACCCGACTTGCTAAACGAGGCTTATTAGTGAAAACATCAAAGTATATAATTCCAACTACTAAGTTCAAATTCGGAGATAAGCTGTCAATCAAGCTAATTGGAGACAAGTGCCGACATTGCGGAGAAACAAAGTATATGGAACCATTTGGTGTATATAACGTAACAATCATCAATGTATATATAATGACTAATGTGAATAAGAATACCTACCAGGTATATTATGACATATCTGGAAAGAAAAGACTGGATGGGGAAAATTTTGAATGGAAGAATATACACCAGAGAACGCTAACTAGTCTAATAGCATGAGAGATAAAAGCAGGATATATAAACCCTGTAGTTGTGGACAGAAAATTCATAGCTTAATCGCTATTAAGACGGGAAAGGGCATCCCGCTGCTTCTCTATCAATGCCCGAACCCCCGCTGTGGGGAAATATTCGAGCGAGTCGGGAGACTCGAAAAGAATCCAAGAAGTTCATTCTTGAGGGAAGGTTATTCCGCACTCCTGAGAGAAGGAAAGCGGAGATTGGAGGGAAATTGCCTCAATGAAAAATAAAAAATTCGTGGTAATGACATACGGCAAAGTTATGGATGAAGTCCTTAAGTTGAAAACACCTAAGGATGGAGAAAGGTATACAAAACGAAGAGTAATGGACCTTCGTAGACATCGTGCCGAATGGAGAAGGATGTCTTATGTAAAAGCGAAGGCAATATGGCTGTCTAATCTTGGCTATTTCGTCGGGTATTACTCTAGAAATACGGCAAAGAAATTTTTTCGCATCATGAAGAATTCTAGTCATCCAATATTTGGGAGATACTGAATATGAAAAAAGGTTCAATCAGAAAAAGAGAGAGGAAATAAAATGACAATCAAGATGACGCCGAGTAAGAAGCAACTCGAACAAATTATGAAGGATGCGGAACTCAGAGCCGAAATCCAGGAGATGTTCAGGCCCGCAACTTCTGTTCAAGGGGAGACAGAGAATGCCTTCAGAGAAATTATTTCATGAGGGATGTGTCAACACGAATCTCGTTGACATAGGACCTCATCCGCTCGCATTGTACTATCATTATTATTTCTGTCCGAAATGTACAACAGTATTATACAGGGAATCACAATCTAGAGGTAGGTTAATGAGGTCTGGATGCGAAACCATCCAGATTCTACTCAAGGAGTTCGGAAGAGGGGGGTGATAGCTCGTGCAATTCATGGGTGAAGAACACGACCAGATGCTTCTCAAGTGCGGTTGCATCTTGCGCTCGATAGAGAGTGAAGATGAGGTACGAATCGAGACATTCCCATGCAAGGAGCATGAAGGAGGAGGGGCATGAAATGCACTCATAGAAATAGTATCGCAATAGACCGGGACTTTTTATCCGGCTATTGTCCAAGTTGCAAAAAAGAAGTATCCTTGCCCGTTTGTAATAACCGAAAAGTGGCATATTCACTTAGTGGGGTACACAAATGTTGCAAGGGGAATGGGCACGATGGCCAGCATAGGTGCATCTGCACAATCGAATGGTAAGATAGAGAATGACCAGCCAAACACTCTCCCCCCCCAGGGGGTGAATTCGCATTAAAGATAGAGGCGAGTACTGATTTCTTCTACCTTAAATGTCCGAGTATGATATGCGCCTGTCTTCTAGAGATGACTAGAGACGGTTGCGTATACATAGCGGCAAGCATAAACCATGAAGTTATGAGATACGGATTACAGTTGAGCGTGGATGGCGAAATGGTAGAGAAAAACGTAATGTTCAGGAGGCCCAACCAATGACTTCCCAAACACTCAAATTACCGAACGGTTCATTTACAGTGATGTTGAAGAATGAGTGGGATAGATTCTTCTTTAAACACATAGGTGAGGAAACCCCCTACCTCATCGAAATACAAAATAATGGCAAAGTGTTATTGGAGAGAGACATCAATTGTGAATTCGCAACTCTTGGATTGATGTTGGACGACTCCAGAAGGCTAGTAGAGAAGAACGGGGTATTCAGGGGAAGGGATAGATTATTGAGCGCTTGGTGATTAGAGGAGAGAATATGATTGACTTCCAGATTAAAGGGCGGGCCATCAAGGCCCATCTCATCAAGGATAGCGATGGTGGCGTAGTCCTGGAGTTCAGGAAACAAAATGGAGACATCATCTATACCCCCGACGGAAAATTTCCAACTGGAGGAAGAATTATAAAGTTACGCACGGATGGATATTACGAGAGGTTGAAGAATGTGAATTCTCTAGAAACTGGACTTGGGGTAGATTTTCTCGGAAAAATAGTGATACGGTCAATCTGAAGGAGAAGGAAGGACATGAAGAATGAAATAAAGAAGCTTACAAATCTCGTAACAAAGGAAACTGAAGAGGGCAAGATTGCAGAGAGGGACGTAGAGATTGCACGAAGAAATACCAAGGTGCGAAGGCTGTGGGAGGTTCTAGAAATCTCTAGATATAAGGAGGTTGTGGCGATTCTTCCAGACACGCATGTTCCCAATCAGGACAACAAGGCATTCGGTCTCTTCCTGAGGTGCATGCAAGACCTGATGCCTGACCGAATCATTCAACTTGGTGATTGGTTCGAGTGTGCGGGCATAAGTTCATTCAAGGTTCCATATGATATGATTGAACTCAATAAGGAAAGGGATGTCAGCCGCCGTTTGATTTCTGGTGTTAGGTCCGCCACATCAAAATCAGCGCTTGAGTGGAAGGAGGGGAATCACGAAGCAAGACATCGCACGAAGATGATGACTCATGAATTCATGCCGTATGCAAGTCTGCCAGGGATGGCCTTCGATGTTCTATCGGGATTACGTGAGGACAAAGTTGCTTACTCACTAATGGATGGAAAAAATCTGTGCTTTGTGGGCGATAACACCGATACGAAGTACCGCATCGTGCACGGAGACGAAATGGAGGGTGTCAAGAGGTCTCCGAAGGCCACACTTAGCGCCCATAAAACTCTGTACAGCCGGGGCGGCAACGGAGTTATGGGTCACGTCCATAGAATAGGCCCGTGTACGAGAAGGGAACCAAGGTACGGCCAGTATCTCGAAACCTGGATTGAAGCTGGATGTATGTGCAACCGCAATCCATACTATGCTAGAAACTTCGATGCTAACTGGCAACTTGGATTTGTTATTCTGATGGTAAAAACCGATGGGAATGTAGGCTATGAGGTCGTTACATTCGAAAACCCCGGCTACGTATTCAGATGCGGTGGAAGGGAATACAGTCTCGAAAACAATGGAAAGTGAGGAAGGACAATGCCCGCGGAAACTCCATTCGGTCCCTGCGATGGGAAAATACTTTACGTATCGTTAAAAGCGAGTGGAAAGAATTATGTAGGGTCGCTGTGTCAGGGCCATTTCAACAAAGTGAGGAAAGGCGACATACTGGTTCATGGCCCGAGAGGTGGCAACCTACATAGAAGCAAGAGTAAGAATGCCATATGGACAAGTAACGTCGACTCAGACACAAGAAGTTATTATTGGCACTCGACAACATATTGTCTCTGCAATAGTTCCTGGAGCACTCAGGAAGGCAAACTCAGATTCAGACAAGGAGGTGGGATTTGATTATCGTCGGACCGGAGAGAAGGGAAAGTTGCGAGAGATTGGCAACGCGGCTGAGGGCGTTCTGCTGCAGCGCTCGTGATATCGCATCGAGCGATGTGTTGAAGCGTTATATCGCAGCCACTGAAACCCTCGTTGTGAACTACGGAGGTAAATACCAAGAGGCCAAACTGAATGCCTCCGTCAATACCGATAAACTTGCCGCCATGAGGAAGATGAAGGAAGGAGGACTTCAGGTCCCGAATTTCTATATACGGGGAGAAACCGTTCCTGAGAGAGACTTCCCCGTGATGGCAAGAACGGCGACACACTCGAATGGACGCGACATCATCATGGTGAACAACGACGCACTTCTTTCGAGAGTCTCATATGACCTCGCAGTTCAATATATCTCGAAGGATGCAGAATATCGAGTGCACATCCTGAAGGGCCCAGGAGATTCAGAGAAGCACCGCATCTACCTGAAGTCTAACGTGAATCCCGATGCGGACAACACGGTATGCAGCGATGATTCTTGGAGACACCTAAGATACGACGAAGAGAGATATCCGAGATATAGCGATGCATTGCTAAATCTAGCTCGGACTGCGGTGACAGCTCTTGGATACGACTTTGGGGCTGTCGACATCATAAGGAAGGGGGATAACTTCTATGTTCTCGAGGTGAATTCTGGCCCATGGCTCAATGCAGACCTTGTCGAACTGTATGCGACATATCTCGAGGATTGGAGATGAGGTGAGAGATGGCTTTCCCATTGTATTACAAGACAAAAACTGGAACATTGGAATGGGTTGGAAGTTGCACAAAACATGCCACTCTGATGATTTCCATAGCGAAAAATTCCCTGTTCAGGAAAGAGAATTTTATATGTAAATGCTGGATGTGCCACCATGAAGGCATCGAGCCTAGGCATGCAATAGAGGAGTTCAAAACATGGGTATCCCTACGCTTGTCATAACTAGTTGCGGGAATCACGAATGCGTCTGTTGGAAGCCAAGGGCGAATGGACTCGCGAGAGGCGAGCGAGTAACGGATTACCTCGGCTGCGACAAATGCACCCACAATTTTATGTGGAAGGACAAGTATGAAAACATCGGGGGAAACGTGGCTAGTGGAAGACAGGGTGGGGACGTAATGCCGATTAAATATGGTTCATCGCTATTCATCCACGGAGACACAACGGTAAGCGTGGATGGAGAGATAACTGCGGAGATATCGACATACTCATTCGGGGATATCCAAAGGAGCGCGAAATGCACACTGAAGAAAAATGATTACAAACTGCTTTATCTTCAGGAATTGAAGGAGATAGCGATGGCGAAAGTTCTCATAGATTTCGGAAGCGGAATCCTCAGAGAGATGAAGAAGAAAAAGAAGGAGAGGAAAAAAGGAGACAATGTCACCCCATTCAACCAACTGGGGGAAACATCGGGATATACGGTATCGGCAGCCCTTCCAGTTGTGACTACTGTCGTTGAGGATGAAGTGAGGGCCGTCAACGTCGAAATCATCAAGATGAAAAAGGAGGGGAAATGAAGAAAATAGTGCTTGAGTCAAAGGATATCACAAAGCTGAAGGAAACTGAACGAGAGATTATAGAGTGTCTTCCCCCGTTTATCGAAAGGTACGGTAATATCAAAGAATTCATTTCAGTGAAAAATCACGAGCACATCGACGCGACAGCAATACCGAGCAACTCCCTCCTGGTGTACAACCTATACGCAAATCTAGCGGAGAAGATATCAATCAGTGAAACCGTCGACCTCACCGAAACCGCGAAGGGAGATTTCTCTCCGTCGGTATTCGATATCGCATACAATACCGATGCGATTGTAAGCCCTGGAACCGATGCAATCCCAGTGGTACGGTTTCTGTATGAAGGGAAATTCATTGGAGATTTCTATATCCCGAAGAAGTCTCTGGTAACATCGGATGTCTCGGACCACGAAAGCGGATATCCGCTATTCGAGGGAATGCTTGATTGGCTGGTGAAGCGCGGGCATATCGAGAAAGGCAAACACATCAAGATGAAGACGGAGAAGCCCGAATGGTCGATAACTCTCGGTTCCGACCCCGAGTATGAGGTCATCATGTACGGGAGGATTGTAAATGCAAGGGATGTGAAGAGTTCTTGCTTCGAACACGGAGTCGATGCGAGAATCGGCACCGACGGGCACGGTGCGCAGGTAGAATTTAGGCCCGGCATCTCTCCCGATGAGAATGATGCGACCGAGAAGATGAAGGGGCTTTTCGAGGAGGTTGAAAATATCTCTCTCGGAGCGAAGGGGGATACCTTTCCACTCGGAGGTCACCTCCACATCGGAATCGTCGACAGTGGAGGGAAATTCCAGTTGAAGAACGAGGCGTACCTCAAGTTGGTCGAACTCCTCGACCACTATATCGGACACGCCTCTTCGGCAGCCAATGGGACAATGAGGGGTGGATACAGAGGTCTAAGCCTACACAGACTGCAAACCTACGGGTTGGAATATCGGACGCCTCCAGCCGCAATCGCCTCCACTCCTACCATCTACCGTACGGCGATGAAGATATGCAAAACATTGACGGAGAAGTTGCTCTCTGGAGAGGAATTCAACTTCGACGCCAGTAAGGGGGCAACGAAAAGAGAGTATCGAAGACTCGGCCTCAATATGCACGAAATTGCACGTTATCTCGTCGGCCTCAAAGGGTTCACTAGCAAGCTTGAGGCGACAGAAAACATCGTGAAATTCTGGCTCGACAGCGACAGCGAAGAGAAATTCTACAGGAAGGCGGCAAAACCCAGGGTGGAAACGGTCTTCGATGGCATATGGAGCGATGATGTAGTAAGAACGATAAAAGAGAGGATTATCGCGAACAAAAAGACGGTCGATACCACTGTCGGGTTCTACGGCATGAAGAGAAGTCGCGGCAGAGTCTTCTCGGGAGTCAAGAATACGCCAGAAGGATACGGAAAGATATCCGTCGACTATGTCAACAGTTATCATCCAGACATGAGGTGGATTGGGTTCCCGTACGATGTAAGGAACGACATCACGATGCTTACACCTGATATCCTCGAAATGATTCTTACTGAGGTGGCTAAAAAGGAATCATGAACCAACTTATCCTAACCGAGAAAATTTTAGGGTTCTTTGCGGTGGCAACATTCAATGTTGAAATCATCAAGATGAAAAAGGAGGCATAGTCAATGTGCAGAATTGCGGTTTGTCTGAAGAGAAAGTTGACGAAGGAAGAATTTGACAACGGTTGGACTGCGAACTCGGATGGTGTCGGTTTCGCATATGCGAAGGACGACAAGGTGCACGCCATCAAGGGATTAATGGAGAAGGAGGCAGCGTGGAAGCGCTACTCCGAATGTAACATGGAATTCCCGCATGTCGTCCATTTCAGGAAGAAATCGGCTGGCGATGTATCTGCCGAGCTCACACACCCGTTCATCGTATCGGAGGATAGCCCAGCATTTGAAGAGTATCATGGGGAAGAGCCTGTGCTATTTCATAACGGAACGATAACGGATTGGAAGCAGATGCTTCTGCTCTCAAGCGCGATAAATGGAAGCTTTAAGCCAGGGAAGTGGAGTGATGCGAGGTTCGCGGCAGCGATGGTGTCAAAATTCACCGACCAGGAAAATATAAAGTACTTCCTAGAGATGGTAGGCGGCGGTGATAAGTTCGCACTCGTAACCAAGGACCACGTGCAGATTGTCGGCAAGTACGGAGAGAAAAAGGATGTGTATTATTCGGATGCATATCCGAAATATAGTTACTCTAAGTAGGGGGCAAGATGCCGAAAAATATCATAAAATTCAACGATTCGGATTTTTCTAATCTGTCGGGAGTGATAAGCAATAGTATCGATTTGCTAAGAAAATTCATTGAGGAAAGAAAATGGCTGTTGAGTAAATTCAGTGTCATATCATCGCACAATGGTCATTTGGCATTGAGTCATATTACCAAAAATGCCTTGATAATCTATGGTGAACATGAGATAACGACTAAATCTAGTCTAATCACAGAAAAAGTATGCGTGGGAGAATCGAGGGAAACATTATTTCCGGACCTTACAACATTCGATAACGCTTCAGGGTCTTTGGCTAAATTCCTCCCAACATTCGGACCTAGTGAACCTCCTCCAACGCAATCGGTGATAAGATTCTATGTATCCATCGTTAATACAAACTATACCGAAGACAGCATCCGTAAACTGTCGGCAAAATTTCTCGAATGCGAGTATGATGAGAGTGGTTTCCTCGAGAGAGGCGAGGTATGGGTGGGAGATTATTTCATCGACAACAACATCCTGATAACTACGGACCTTGTGCATGAGCTCGATGAATACTATGATGTGGCATTCAGATATCTTGATGGAATCCTTCTTCATTTGAATGCAAAAGGTTTTCTGAAGGACATCGAAATCAAAAAGAAGGATGGTAAATATACCATCAACTACGGGGCAGACCCCGAATATGAGTTGCTAGAAAATGGCAGAGTTATAGATATAAGAGCTGAAGGCTATGCGAAGATTCCAATCAACACGCACAGCGAAATCGGGGTGGATGGCCAAGGCAGTCAGCTCGAAATTAGACCGAAGCCATCGGATACAATCGATGGGTTGATGTCCAACATCTCGAAACTTCTGAAGAAGCTGAGGGGATTCCACATTTCTACGAAGGGAGATGTACTAGCAATCGGGGGACATATTCACATCGGAATTGAAGGCAACCGTAGATTCTCGGGAGAAGGATTTAGGAAGGTGGTAAAGCTCCTAGATTTCTACCTCGGGGACTATTGCAGGAAAGCCAATGGAAAGTCAAGAGAGATGTCTGACTACGGAAGACTTGGGGATACTAGGACCAACGAACATGGATTCGAATACCGCACTCCTCCATCCTCCATATTCCTTTCTCCGACCATATGCAAAATAGCATTCAATATATGTAACCTAGTGATACGAGGAGCGATGGATAAGAAAATTTTCGATATTACAAGAAAGGGATTGACGAAACGACTTATCGGACTTGGTATATCGAAGGAGAATGCATCACTGTTCGCGAAATTTGTGCACAAGGTGAACAAAACGGTGGGATATGACACAAACGTCGTGAAGGTTTGGGACAATGTGAAGGAGGATGCCAAGATTCTGAAATTCAACAAACCCATAAAAATGGAATCGACGTTAAATGTGGAATTCGTAGATGTATGGGAAAGGCAGCCCTCGAGAATCTTAAGAACTGCCATATCCGACCTGAAGTTCGATAAGAGGTACAGGGTAATGTTGTATGGGATAGCTGAAGACGCTGGCGATGTATTCTCCGGACTAAATGTCGATGGATACGATACGATTCCTCATATCGGAAGATGGAAAGAAAGAGATACGGAAGAGAATATGGTGGTGATTGGATTCCCATATTCGATTCGCACCTGGCAATGTCCGATATCATCCACAATCATCGATGCGTTGAAATTGAGGATATCTGACTGGGTGAAGAACAAGGAGGATGAGAAATGTGTAAGATAGCGGTCTGCTTCAAGAGACATATGAACAAGGATGAATTCGAGGCGTGTTGGAGGTCCAATGATGATGGTATGGGATATGGGTTCTTGAAGGATGGCAAACTCAACGCGAAAAAAGGCTTCATGATAGAGGATGCGGCCTGGGGGGAATACAGAATGATACCTATCCCCCATGTCGTTCATTTCAGAACGAGTACAGCAGGAGGCATTGCGGAGGAGCTCACACATCCTTTTCTCTGCACATTCGAAAGTCCCGTATTCAAGGAGATTGTGACAGAAGACCCGATTCTCTTCCATAATGGATGCATCAGGAATTGGGAAAACCTTGCCCGGTGTTTCTGGACACTCGGGAAGGGCGGAATGGGCAACTACAGCGACAGTCGACTTCTCGCCACCCTCATAGGGGATATGGATTTCCTTAGCATGCGCAGGACATTGAGGATGGCACTTGATTGGGACAAGTTCGTATTAATGAAGCCAGGAAAAATTTGTATGATAGGGGACTTCGAAAAATACCGGGATATCTACTATTCGGGTACAGCACCGACAAAGCCATTTCAAGTATGTTATTCATATGGGAATAGGGTGGAAGGAACTGCATTTGGTGATTAGTAAACATTGTGATAAGGAGATGGAAATATGATGGACGATAAATGCGAGATTTGTTACGAATATCTTTCGGCAGACTTAGGGATATTCGTATATGACGGTTCGGTATCTAAATTCTGCCCAAAGTGCTCAAAGATATTCTCGGAAATGGCCATTAATGGAGATATGTTGAAGGTCAAAGACATTCTTGAGAAAAACAACAAGGGACTGGATAGGGAAATAGAGGAGGAGTTTGGAGATTACCGCGATACAGCTTTCGAAGACATAGACAGAGATGTCCCTGCGTGTAGACATCAGAGAAACATGGCAAGATACGATGACGAAGACAATGTCAACGACGAGGTAAAAGAAGTTGATGTTGGAATAATCCCAATGAAAAAGAGAAAGAAGTAAGTGAGAAATCCAGATAGACATAAGTTAATCGAGTTCATCAAGAACATGCTCGGGCCGTGGGATGGAATAATAGGTGACAGGGGAAGATGCCTATTGGTGGATTTTTGTGAAAAAGGAAACGACTGTTGCTATAATGATGATGGTCTTCCACTTTGTTTCCATAGGGCTAGATGCTCGATAATGTACTGTGGAGGAAGTGGTCAATTAAAAAATCTCCTGCACAAAATAGAGGGAAATGATTATTTCCTCAGTCCATCGATGATAAGGCATAGGGGAGAGTGTAGAACGAGATTATACGAAGAAGAGGAGGATAGGTCATGATTATAGTTGGGCCGAGGTCGAGGGATAGTGCGAACAGGTTAGCTGAAAGACTTGGAGCTTTTGTATGCGGCTCAGAGCTTTCCGAGGATACTTTGCTCGATGCGTACATCCTGAAAACACGGGAATTCGTAGTCAACTATGGGGGTAGGTATTCTAGGGCGAATCTTAACAGGAATATCGTAACTAACAAAATGCGGGCGGCGGAACTCATAACGGCAGCGGGGATAAGCACTCCGAAACTGTTTCATGTCACGGATGCAATCCTCGATGGAGATTTTCCTCTCATGGGCAGAGCAATCACGCATTCGAACGGAAGCGACATCATCATGGTGAGAAATCGGATGGAACTCGATACAATAGGGTGTGATTGCGATTTCTATATGAAATTCATCGAGAAGGACAAGGAATACAGGGTCCACGTGATGAAGAACCCCCGCACAGTTGAAACGAAGATAATCGTGAAGGAAAATCGAGACCCCGATGCGGACAACACGATATGCAGCGATGATTCGTGGTTGCATCTCGATTATGATACCTTCAGATATCCAAGATATGCGGCAAAACTAAGAGACCTTTCCATAGCCGCGATTACAACTCTAGGATACGATTTCGGCACCGTAGATATCATCAGAAAGGGCGAAACCTTCTACGTATTGGAAGTGAATTCTGGCTCCTGGCTTAACACACGAATGATTGAAAAGTATGCTCGTTACATCCTGCAGTGCAAAGAGTTGAGTATGGGATATGAGGGGAGGTAACAGAATGTGTAGAATAGCGATATGCACCAAATCGAGAATGACGAAGAACGTTTTTATGCAAAGTTGGGAAAGTAACCCCGATGGAGCAGGATATGCGTTCTACAAAGGGGGAAAAATCCAGGCTATCAAAGGAATGATGAGAAAAGATGTCGCTCACAAGATATATAGGGATATTCCTCTTCCTCATATCGCTCACTTCAGAATTGGGACGGGGGGTGGCACCATGCCATCCCTCACTCACCCGTTCCTATGTCTTGAAGATAGTCCATCATTCAAGACATATTCAGGTGACATCCCTCTTCTTTTCCATAACGGGATAGTCTCTGGTTGGACGGACATTGCGATGTCTCATTGGGCTCATATAGGGAAGATGCCTGCAGGGCCATGGAATGATTCAAGACTAGTGGCAACCATGATTGCGAGGATTCCCCAACCTCAATATGTGGAATATCTGAAGCATGTTGTGGGAGACAATAAATTCGCCATCATGTTCAGAGACAGAATATGTAGGGTGGGGAATTTTTACGGAGAAGGTGGAATCCTTTATTCGGATATAACACCGCACGAACTCAGTGAATGGCAATCGAGAACCGAACCTGAGACTAGCACGGTCATCACGGTAAACGGCAACGAAAAGATTGCGAGGTGCATACTGTGAAAATCAGAGCGGAGAGAAAGGATTTTAGGAAGAAGAGGAATGCGGACTCTTATATGTGCAAGTGGGAATTCACGTTCGGAGCAGACCCTGAGTTCGAGGTATATGACGAAGATGGTAAATTTATCCCCGCTGAAGACCTTTGCGATAGATTCACGAGTGAAAAACATAAATTCTTGAAGTTGGGATTCGGGAATGTAGACACCCACAGGTCTCAAGTAGGCATGGATGGAGGCGGAGAGTCAATCGAGTTACGACCGAGGCCTGCGAACACCCCCGAAGGCATCGTGAAGAATATAAAGAAGCTGATGAAGAAATTAGACAACAATGGAATCGAAATATCAAGCGAGGGGAATAATACTCCACTCGGTGGACACATACATATGGGATTCAAGAGTAAAAATCATATATATAGAGAGAAGTATGATAAGAGGTATTCTCGAGATAACCATAATATGTGGGATGACTATGAATGTAACGAATATCTTAAATTGTCAAGGGTTCTAGATTTCTATCTCGGAAAGGTCTCTCTTCTCGGAAACGGTAGTAACAGAGATGAAAGTGGATATGGCAATCTCGGCGATGTAAGGAAAAATCAACATGGGTTGGAGTATAGAACTCCGCCCGTTGCCATATTCAACACTCCGAGAATGGCTCTTATATCCTTCAGAATATGTGAACTAATACTTGACAAAATCCTCAATAAAAGGGAGGAATTCGAAGTTGATAATAGAGGAACGAGCACGGAAGGATACATCAAAAGACTGACAAACCTCGGTATCAAAAAGAAAGACGCAAGGTATTTTGTGAACACGCTCATGAATTTAGGAGATTCGGAATATAACGTCGTGAAGAATTGGATGAAATGATGGCCTGCGAACACAAGAATGTGATAAGAATAGGAGAGAGAATTCAGGACCACAACATGTATTATTATTGTCCAAAATGCTCGAAAATAATCTTTCATGCATATATGTCCGAGAGGATAATGATTTCATCGTACAACAATGGCCGAATGAAAGAGTTGTTATCACAAATACGGATAGGAGGAACGTTATGACCGAATGTTTTCTTTGTAATACCCCCCACAAGATTCGAAACCTTTCGAAATACATCGTCGACATGGGTCCGTACACGACGGAAGGGAATATTTGTAAAACCTGTGCGAGTACCGATAAAGCCGTCATGGAACTGAATGAAGATGGGACTGTGAAATGAGAAAACCGCGGGCTTAATCGCAAGAATGGAACGCGAAAGGATAGGAGGGTAGAAAATGCATAGAATATGTGTCAGATATAACGGTGAAACGTTCTATTCGGAGCCAATCGATGATTTCAACCAAAATGATACATTGAAAGCCCTCGATGCAGCAGCGAAAGGACAACTCAAATCACTCTCGTTCAAGAACAGATTTGGTGGCAGAAGTTATTTCCCGAAGGGTGTCCTTCTCAATGCGGTGATGTGGGTGAAAGATGCCTAAGGAAAATGTGGATACCTGTCTGCATAAAAATCCCATAAGGATAGTTAAATGGTGGCCTTATTCCTACATGTCTTGCCCAAAGTGCAATAGCATTGTGTATCTAAAAGACTATTTTAGAGGTCGCATCTTCCTTTCGGATTATTTTTCCAATCAAATACCCCTCATCATTGAAGGGGCAAAGAAGTATTATGAGCAAGGATTTTTGTAAATAATAGACGAAGAATGGGGGTCATAGAAACATGAGGGAGGAAAAAGTCACATGCTCTCATCCAAATCCGATAAGGTTGAGGAAATTCAAAATCTAGGATTACTGCATATGTTCGAAATGCGAATCAGTCATATATAGAGCCAATGGGGATGGTGGATTTTGGCCATCCCAATCGGATGGTTTTTATATATATCATAGTTACAGAAATGACAAAAACACACTCAAAATCGTAGTTAGAAATGTTCTAGTGGCGACAGAGTGAAGGAGGAAAAAATGATAAAGACCACGATTAAATTCAACGATGAGGATTTTTCAGCATCGGAAAGCCCTAGTAAACAAGTCGAATATCTTCCCGAATTCATCAGAGCGAATAGCCTGGAAAAGAAATTCAAAGTAATCATTAACCACTCGGCTAATGTCCCGTATGAACCCATGGGTCTCTATGTCTACTGTGACATGGGGGTCGATAAAAACATGGATAACTCCATCTCCCAGAGAGTAAAAATGCCGCTAACAGGTTACGTTTGTTTTGACACAATGACGAAGCTAGAAGAATTGGTTATCGAGAAAGCAGAAAAGAAATCGATATTGTTCACAACGAAAGAGAATATATCCCTCGCCCTATTCATAATTCCCGACAGAAGCATGATATGTTGCGACCTAACTCATAATCAAATATCGTCCGAAATGTTAAAGTACATTCTTAACTGGCTGATTCAAAAAGGATATCTCCCGGACCTTCCTGAGCCGGAGGAGGAGAAGAAAGTCGAGAAGCCTCTCATGTTCAAGTTCTCATTCGGCGCAGACCCCGAGTATGAGGTCGTTAAGAATGGGAGGCCTTTTGACCTCAACTTAGTGCAGGAGGATGATTTCGAATTCCCACTCTCAAGTTCTTCTAGTCATGAAATAGGAGTGGATGGCGCGGGGTCTCAGTTGGAAATACGTCCCAAACCTGGAAAGGATGAAAATTCCCTAGTATCCAACATCGGAAAGCTGATGAAGGAAATCGAGAACGCAGGAGTGCATATCTCAACGGTCGGAGAAAGGTTTCCTCTTGGCGGGCATATCCATATCGGTATAAAATGTGTAGGGAATAGGAAGAAAATCCTCAACTTCAATGGGACGAAGAAACTCGTAAAGCTTCTTGATTACTACTTCGGAGAATTGGCGAGAAATGCCAACGGAGATGCAAGGATAGATTATGGAGCGCTTGGTGATTACAGGATGGAGAAAAGAAAAGGAGTGGAGTGTCTCGAATATCGAACTCCTCCTGCTGCAATTTTTCTCTCACCAAAAATATGCAAGTTGGCAATCAGGATTTGCCGACTGATATGCATCAAGGCAATCAATGGAAGGGAGAAATTCATCCTTGGTGATAAGAGTCTGCTGAGGAGGCTAGTTCAACTCGGGCTCACAAAAACCGAAGCCTGCATGTTCTTCAGGTTCTCCAAGAAGGTGACGAAAGCGTTCACATATGTCGAGGACATCACAAAGATATGGAGCGACGGAAAGGAGGAGGAGAGGGTCCTCAAACTGAAAAGGAACAAGAACCTAGTGGATAAGATTCTGTGCATCGGCTTCAAAGATACTTGGGCCCAGGAGGTGAAAAATATATTCGAATATACTCTCTCTAGCATTAAAACAAAGAAACTCTCAATCAACCTGATGCTATATGGATTGAAAGAATCAAGGGGTGATGCATTTGCGGGAGTAATGCTTGGTAATGGATGGGGAATCGCCACTGGATTGACCTCTCCAGTAGTTCAAACATCGGAGAAGTCCTTCACCATCAACATCGGGGTGCCTCACTCGGTGAGAACTGGGAAGAAACCGATGGATGTCGCTTTACTTCACGCAGCCCTAAATTCATTAGTTGGGTCAATCCTTGCTGGTGGTTATCGTTGTTTGGAGGAAGAGCATTAAGCGGAAGATGAGGAGTGTGGCTGCGCTGATTGCAGGGCGGCAGGAGAAGGGGAGGCTAGTTATTAAAACACTCGAAGATAACCAATCGGTCACGCTGATAGAGGATAAGACTTGATATATGGTGTGGATTGAGGTATGGATACTGTCCAAAGTGCAGAAAGGTGGTACATGGCGGTTTTGTTTCAAAAACCCATACGAGACCTGACTATTACGTAAGTGTAGTAGACCTGTCGATGTCCAACCATACGGAGGTAGAATGAAAAAGCTCGGCTTCATCGTGGCAAGTGCGATTCCGTGTAATATTCACAAAATTAACCCGGGGAAGAAGTTGAATTCATGCAAGTGTCAAATACTTATTTCCTATAGGGAGAATAGAGAAAAATGAAAAAGAATGTTAAACTAATTCCTATATCTACCGCAAAAGATATAAGTGACGCGCTTAAACCATTTGAACTTCATATAAAGATTGTTGGACTTGGTGATTTTAGCGAAGCGCTTGATGAAATAAGGGATAATTTCAAGATGAATGATGGTTATTGCGGAAGAGCTCAACTTGAATGGTGCGATTATGTTTATGAAGTTAAGAGAAGTGAGCATCATTTCAAAGGACTTCCTAGCCTGAAGGAATAAAGGAGGATATAAAGTGAACCTTGACGGCGGAGATTTCGTTAATCTCTCTAGTATAATGAAAGAGATAGCTCCAGATACGGCCCCTAGCGAAATAGATATTCCGTTCCTCCAAAAATATGAAGAATCAATTGACGAAATAGAAAAGCCCGATGAACTAGAGGACAGGGCGGCTTATTGCAGGTTCTGGATTGAGGATGGCCCTGCTCAATACTGCCTTAAGAAGGATATGAGATGTAAATGTGAGGGGGAATCTAGGGAATGTGAGGTGGAATAATGGATACGAGAATCTGCCATAATTGCAGAGAGGATTTGGCCAAGGTAGGGGTGACCGTCAGGGTGCTAGACCCATATGTGACTAGGAAATACTCGTTCAAGAACGGCAAGTGGTCATGGTCGAACCAGGAGGTCTTGAGAGATGACTATACGGATATAATGTATCGGTGTGGAAAATGCGACCATATAGTGAACAATGATTGGATGGAGAGCGAAATAAATGCGCTAGATGATATCGAGCGAGATGTAATCTTCATCGATGAGCTGACGGAGGTATAGAATGAGGATTGATAACGTATATATCACAAAATATGGAGCTGTATACACATTCGAAGACGGTTCGTCAAAAAAGGTAGAATGGGATGATGTTCGCTACGCAGATGAGGAAAAGGAAACTAGAGATTGTCCTGGGTCTCAAGCGCATGTAAAATCATTCGAAGCTAGGTGGAACGATGATGCCCAAAGGCTTACAGATAACGAATGGAGTGTTTTTATAGTCCCATACATGGAGGAAATTAGAGATGCCTTGATAGAAAATTATCTGAGTCCCGAGGATATGAAAGAAATCGCCGCCGAAATGAGAGCGGATAAGGACCGAGATGAGTTGGGGAGGAGGATGAATAAGTGAAATATGTTGCTTTTACAACACCACGAATCCGAAGAATTTTTAAGGTATCTAATGAAGTTGCGAAGGAGGATTTAAAAATCCCCAAACTATATAGTCTATCGACAAAGAAGGAGTATCTAGAATATAAAAGAGAGGAGAAAATTAGAACAAGTCCGCATAAAAGCCATAGGATGAGCAAATGGTATTCAGAGATACTAGCGCCATGTGGAACTCCAAGGTTCTATGCGGTTAGACATTGTACAAAATGCGGGAAGGAAGAACAGAAACATGCCGCTGGGCATTTTTTCAACGGGTTGAAGGAGGCGTGCAAATGAGAATGAATAAGGGGGTATCATAATGCTTACATATCCCAACCTCAGTAAAGGGAACATAAAGATAGGGCGCATATGGAATTTCAGTCTCCCGCCGGTAATTACTTGTCAATCTTCGACTTATTGCGCATCGAAATGCTATGCAAGAAAGGCCTACCGACAATACGGAGCCGTGAGGAACTGTTGGGATAGAAATTTCGACATGATTCAGAATAAGTTGGGAAGAGAGGTACTGCTTGAGAAACTGAGTAAACTAATGGGCGAAAAATATTTTCGTATCCATGTGTCAGGTGACTTCTTTAATCAGCCCTATGTAGATTTCTGGAAGGAGGTGGCGAAAAAATTTCGCGGCACAAAATTTCTAGCTTTTACCAAAGCATTCTCATTCGATTACTCAGATAGGTCGGACAACCTAATTATAAGGGCGAGCATTTTCGAAGGAATGAGCGTCGAAGAGATTCCGCCCCAATTCATCCTCCTGCCCCGTTTCTATTCTGGAAGATGCGCAGGCGAGCGATTCGAAATGGCAACACACTGTGTGGGGTCGTGTTTGAACTGTCATAAGTGCTGGGATTCAACTGAAGATGTGAGAACTGAGTTACACTAAGAAAGGGGGCTGTGATGAATTTTCTTCCGCTCGGAGAAGTACGTCGTCTCATTAATGGTACTAACGGAAGGTTTTTCAGCGCCATCGTACAGAAGCAGAATGGGTCACTTCGCACGTTCAATGCGAGACTTGGTGTAAGTGCACACGTACTGGGAACAGGAAGGGGCGATACCGCGGAGGTGGATGAGGCCACTGACAATTGCACGGTCTGGGATAATATAGCCAATAATTACAGGAGGATTAAGCTGACCAATGTGGTAAGGTTCCAATGTGGGGATGTGGTGGTGGAAGCAGATAACAAGGTGGAGGTATAAGATGAAGAAGAACCCTCCTAAATTTCTCCATAAATATTTCGAACATTCTGGATGCGTATGCCCATTCTGTGGAAAAGAGGGAGTGCAGGCTGGAGATAATGATTTCGAGGGTAATTATGTCTGGCAAAATGTCTCATGTGATGAATGCGGTAAGGAATGGACCGACCAATATAGGATGGATGGAATCTGTGTAGAAGAGGATTTTTATCCCAAGGAGGATGAATGAAAAAGTCCCTAGAAATAATTAGGGAGGCAAAATAATGACGGAACAAAAAAGGCCGCTCGACAATTTCATAGGCAATAAGGACGCAATAGCTAGGGTCAAACTGCATATTGCTGCCGCAATTAAGCGGGGTAAAATGCCTGGGCATCTCGCACTCCTCGGCCCCAAGGGAAGGGGCAAAACCATGCTGAGCGAGTGTATCGCGGAGGAACTCTCGTCCATTTTCTATATCTTCAATGCCGCGTCGATTAGGTCTCCACGAGACATGAGGAATGTTCTAGCCCATATGTGTCTGAACCCTGCTCATAGCGCGGTAATAGCAATCGATGAAGTCCATGCCCTTGGGAGGGGGGCAACAAACTGTTTGCTCAGTGCGATGGAAAGCGGTATAGTGACAAGTGATTATGAAGGAGAAATTATTAATGAGAAAATAACCCAGCCTCACCTGATTATCATAATGACCACCGATGAGAATCGGGTATTCCCGCCATTGCTGTCTCGGTGCGACAAAATATATCTGAGGCCATATTCGGCGGAAGAATGCGCCACAATCGCGAGAAACAACATAGTTTCTGGGGGATTCTCGGTAGACGAGGCATCTGTAAATAAAATTGCAGAAAGGAGTAACGGAGAAGCCCGTCAGGTAGTGCATTATGCAAGGAATCTGTGTGATTTGGCGACGGTATGTGAAGTAGAAATGATAACGGGTGAAATTACAGATGAACTCTTCAATAAGATTCTGAAGGTAGATGACCTTGGTCTTCAGGAAAGAGACCGAGAACTCCTGAGAATCATGAGCAGGTTGGGAACATCTTCACTAGAGACCCTAGCCAACATGATGGATGAACCTAAGGAGAATCTCCATCAAAGAGAGTGCATGCTGCTGAAAAATGGGCTGATTAGAATAACTGGGGGCGGAAGAGAATTGACTAGTAAGGGTAGGGGTTACATAGGCGAAAGCGTAGTTAAGACTCTCCACTGGAGAGACTAAGGAGGTATACAATGTTTGATATGAACTTTGTTAGGAAAAATGGTCTAGATGTAAAAGAGATTCATAAGGTTAGCCGGGAGAACATGATGAAGGAGTTCGGTATTGTTAAGGTTGTCGACCACCCAGGGCAGATGCTGTTCGGGTTCATGGAGGATGGTAAGTAAGAGAAGATAAGCCCCGTCGTTAGTCTCGGCGGGGCCTCTTTATAATCAGGAGTTTTTCCTAGGAGTCTTTTTCCTAGTGTTTTGTGGTGGAGTGTTTTAACGACGTAATTCACGGGGGACTATTTTACTCTATAGTGACTGACGGCGGAGTGTGCCAATGCATACGGCCCGCCCACCCTCCCCCCTCTGACTCCTCTCCCTTTCATTCGGGAGCCTTTTCTTCCATAATCTCCATGCTCCCAATGTGTTATGACAAAAGTCCCCGACGTACCCTCATGTCCTTTTTGACCCCAGTGACTAACGGATAATTCTGCCAATTCATAAAACCCCTACAAGGTGGTGTTCTTTTTTTTTTTTTTAAAACATCGAGCTCTCCGAGCGTTTTCCCCTATAATATATATGGAGGTGTGACCATGACTGAGTGCAACCATGCTAACAAGACAATGTACGCAACTATCCGAGGGTTTTTAAACTTCGGTGATGTAAGAGAATTCTACACTTGTAACTCTTGCGGGCGAATTTTCCACAAGACCCCTAGCTCTACTTCATTCTCTGAATATCCTTCTACTGATAGGAATAGGGCGGGTAAAATTCGTTTCATACAAGATTGGGCTAGAGATGAGAAAAGGAGTGTTCAGAAAAAATAATATATGAAAATATAACTCTCTGCGGCGGAAAATTTTCCATCATGTCGAAACTATTTCCTTGCACGCCGCTCATAATTTTGCTATAATTATTGTATGAAAATTAATAAAGGGCTTTGCAAGCATGGCAATTCCATAAAGCTAGGGAAACGGAGGGAACTAGTTTACTATTTCTGTCCTAGTTGCGTAGGTTCGTATATCTTTCTAGCTGTCAGGGTGAGAGTGGACTTAAACAAATAATAAAAGAAATAGAATAAGACTCTTAAACTTATGGCCGCAAAAAATTTTCGCCCAAGGAGGAAACTTAAATGTGCTATCATAGAAACAAAATCACAGTGCGAAGTTTTCCAGCAGAGGGAAGCATCGGCATCAATTCCGAATATTTCATGTGCCCACAATGCAATAATGTGGTGTTCAAATTAAGCGATAGTAGGAACAACCTGAATGCGAACGGCCTGCATATATGGGCGGCTAGAAATCCATCTAGGCTCGTACAATATATATTGGCTTATGATAAAGCTGATAGCAGGACTTGGTTTTTTCCAGACATAGAATAATGGGAGGCAAAAAAATGTGCGACCATCCGAACATGATACGAGTTGATGACACCCAGGACTATTGCCCGAAGTGCAAGACTTATGTGCTAAAAAACAACTTTGGATGGGTCACTTGGAGAGAAGTAGACGAAATGACATTTACCCAACTCTGGACTTCATGGCGGGGAGACACTAACTATGTGCCTTGATAATTGTCAAGAATGTGTTAGAGTGAAAAGTTACGTCAATTGAGACCTTTGAATGGAACATATTGGAACAGAACAAGATGAATAAGAAACTTTGGGGCAGACAATACCTTTTTGGGGTGAAAAAAATTCGCATTTTACCCCCTAATTATGTTGCGCGGGAACAGATTATGAATGCTCTAAACAAAGTGAAGTTAGAGAAAGAAAAAAAAGGGTTGTAGTTAGGACGATTTGGTTGACAGAACAGAAATAATAAGGCGCACGCAAATAGTTGGGGATAAAAGAGATGGGGAGAGGGAAGTTTAGGTTCCAAATAATTCGATTGTCGCAGAAAAATAGTTCTTGACACGGGGTTTTTGCTCTTGCTATAATGTATGAGGAAGAAACGATTTAAGAACGGAAGAATTGAGAAAACGGTTAGGCAGAATGAAGAACGAATGAAATATTTGAACCGCCTGAAAGCTAAGTTTTTCCATATGTCATTTTTAACTAACGAAATAAGTAAACATTCGTCGCGTATTAAAAATAGTTTTTCTTAAGTTTTTAAGGAGGGGTGAAAGGGGGTTAGAAAATGTTGACAAAACTTTGGTTCATTGGTAAAACTCCAGGCATCAATGAGTGGGTAGGTTGCTGCGACCAACACTCCCCCAAGATTATGGAATCATTCAGGAACAAATTTTTTCGCGACCTATATGAAGTTGGAGATGGAGATTTTCATTTTGCATGTATGGTGTGCCAACGTGGGATTGAGGAAACAAAAAGTGCCATAAATATTTACATGAAGTAAGAGCGGAATGTCATAGATTCAATTCCCAGGGGGGTTTTGTGGAAGGAAAAATCACGATAATAGATAATCTGTGTCGGAGGATGGCTTTGGTACGTTCTCATCGATTATAAGGGCGTTTAGAGGGGTTATAAATAGGTTAAGCTGAATTATTCGGTTCTAAGTTGTTCATATACAATGGTTAAGGACGTTTTAGAGCGAAAAAGCCCATTTAAGATAGATTATTGAAGGTTTTTATGGATAAAAAGTGTTGTAAACATCTCATGGTGACGATACTTGGAAGTGATATATACGACGGCGGATATTGTGGAAGCGAAAAGCACCGCGGAAAGAAATGTTCTGGGTATAGAGACGAGGCGAGAAACTGTAAAGAGTTTGCGTATATTTGCCCCCACAAAGATTATTTCTATATATCTCCTTACCACACAGGCAATTACGGCACCCAGGTCTGCAGAATATGTGGGAAGAAATTTCTTATCAGAGAGATGGAGGACCCATGCTCATAAAGTGTTGCTCCCATATGTACGCCTTGGACATTAAAGAGGACAGATACGATGGGGGATACTGTGACTGCAGCGAGCCGCCGGGGAAACTGTGTTATGGCTGTGGTGATGAAGCAAAAAAATGCCCCCACCTGAATTTATGTCTTCATGATGACTTTGCATCCATCCTTCCAACTAAAATCGGTAAATACGAAACCAAACGGTGCAGAATTTGCAATCTAAAGTTCTTGATTTTCGAAGTTGAAGATAGTCCTATCACGATGCCGGTCCTGGATTTTATAAGGGCGCACAATAGAAAAGTGACCTAAAAACAAGGGAAAAGTAGAAAAAAAGGTTCTAAGTGCTTGCGCTGGTCTGGTATAGCAAATCACTCAAAACGGCAAAACCTATTGATTGGAAGCTAAACTAGGAATGGGAAAAGGGGAGGGAAAATTGTCCTAAGTGGTTGGGGCGGAATGAGAAACGGAGAGCAGAAAACACTTGACATAAAAGTGGGTAAATAGGACCACCCTACTTATCCCTTCTCCTCCCCACTTCTTCTTCCTAACGAACTAAGCCGGAACCAATTAGAACAAAATACGAAGAGGAAAAAGACCTAAAGCAGCTCACCCTTTTTCACCTATTAAATGGATAATTTGATGGTAAATGATATAATAACCAAATAATTAAATGGGCGCAAAATTATTACAACATAGAACAATAATTGTAAAGTGTTTTTTTTGGGGCCGAAAAATCTCTTTTCCCTTGCATTTCTGACGCAGTCTTGCTATACTTTATATGTACAAAATAGGAATCTAAACGTTGGAAGAGTTGCTATAAAAAATTTCTATATGAGCGCGAAAATTTCTTGCAATCTAAACTATTTTGTGTTATAATTGTTGTGTAAAAATTGCAATACGAAGGAGGTAGGCTCAGAAGCAGCCAGTCAGGTTGGGAACTGACGAACCTTTAAAGAGTGGTGATATGCGCGATGCGACATGGGGATTGTTCATCCAAAGAGAACCCCCTGAATCCGTGAGACCCGCGGAAATTTGTCTTGGACCAAGTGTAAATGATACCGTAGTAACTACGCCGTATGGGCAGAAGACAAAGCGTAAAGCGAACGGAAAACTACATTTAGGAAAAGTTGTGAGGGCGTTGCCCCCAGAAATAGGCCGATAACCTTTGGCGTAAAAGCACACTTCGTATTGCGACCATTACGATACAATGAACGTTAATAATTGTCAAGTAAATTTTTCGCACTCAAGAATTAATAATTAAATTGTATGGTGCCGAAATTTTTGGTATAATTGTTGGTATAGAAAGAGGGGCCACATGTCCGATATAGAGAATGATATCTCGACTGGGATACTTGAATCGTCGTTGGAAATAGCGTTCCAGCACATAAGAGAGAACAAGGAAGTGGTGAAAAACGTGGTTGACGGGAAGTTTGACGGTGTGTCAAAGGAATTCATATCTTTTCTTGCAAGGGTGGCATATGCTTCATGCGTGTTGGATGATAGGGAGCTAGATGGTATAATGGAGGAGGACTAATGAGCGAGAAGTGCGACAAGTGCGGAACCGACGATGTTGTGGTGACGCGATGTTCTTGGTGCGGGGGACTTACTGATGGACACGCCCGTCTGCGCGAGGAGAACGCACGGCTGACTACGCTTGTGGAATCGGCGCGGGAGATTATCGGTTGCGACTTTCGAGGCGATGCTGTGGACTACAAACGGTGTGCGGACTGGCTCCGCAGAGCCGGGGAGGGGAAGTGATGAATAAAGGTAAACATACGCTGCTTTATTCAGCAAAAGCAGCGAAAAAAGGGGCCAACAAAGCAGTAACGAACGATGGCATAATTGTTGAATATACCTGTATGCATGACGAGAAGAAAGGCGGGAAGTGGGAAGGATTCTATCTGTGGCCCGATGTAATAGTTGTTGGATATATAGACAGATATTCACAGATAACAGAATATCATGTGGGAAGGAATTAAAAAAAGAGGTGAAGGATTTTAGCATTTACAATGTTGTTGAACTGCCAAGCAGGAAAATGTTTTGTATGGATTGCTACCGCAAGCGGCAAGACGAACGTGCTCACCTTACCGCGCTCGTTGAGGAAGCGCGGAAACTGATTGATAAGTCTGAAGGCAGCGCTCAAGGCGACGGTCGAGTAGTCCCCCGGGCGGGGGAAAGAGGCTAGTCTACAACAGTGTCCCTAGTGGGACGGAAGGAGGGAGAAAGTGAGGACCGTTGGTGTAATCATGCTTCTGTTGGGTATCGTTATTCTCAGTATGGATGTTATCAACGCAGTCTGCGGAAACTATCAATACGAAAATCAAATTGGCTCATATTGGAGTCTTGCTGAAAAGGCATCGAGTATCGACAAGAAAGCAGAGCAGATAGATAAGTTTGTAGGGGCGCTACGGTCGGCTAATCTAAACGGAAAGTACAATGCAATCATTTTCTGCACACCCGACAACAGTTTCGACAATAACTTTGATGCACTTCTCAGTCTGCAAAAACGTCTTAGCGAGATAAAGACGATGGAGGTCACTTCTTTCCAGTACCAGACAGCCATTCAGCAGGTTACAGCACAGGAGCAG
>Ga0172381_10001118_pt1 | contig 32699 bp, 24 predicted proteins | sample Leawel6488metaG_FD_119754 | JGI IMG/M metagenome (GOLD analysis project Ga0172381, IMG submission 119754) | Leachate microbial communities from a municipal landfill in Southern Ontario, Canada - Leachate well 64-88 metaG | ecosystem: Engineered > Solid waste > Landfill > Unclassified | place... | reverse complement strand
GTTAGCTAATACCAGCGGTAGGGAAGCTCATACCATACACCGGTTTTTAGGGTATAACGGGTCTGCCTGGGGTTTTCACTCCGAGAACAAGATAACTGAGTCTGTGGTTATCATAGACGAATGCTCAATGGTGGACATGGAGTTGTTTTACCGTATCTTATCCTCGGTCCCTGAGTATGCCCATGTCGTGCTTGTAGGGGATGTGGATCAACTTCCTAGTGTGGGACCGGGCAATGTCCTCAAAGATATTATAGCCAGTGGAGTGAAAACAATTATGCTGGATCAGGTCCACAGACAGGCTGCCTTATCCGATATTGTGGTGGAGGCCAATAAAATAAAAGATGGGGACTCCGACTTATCTTTGTTCCGAGCCGATATAAACGCGGACATATGCTTTGTACAAACGGCGACAGATTACGTTAAAGCCGAACAATCCATTGTGCAGGTATGTAAAGCGTTGAGCAATTCCCCTCACTTGACATACCAAGTTTTAACGCCCCGTAACGAGGGGGAGCTAAGTGTATCCTCTTTAAATAAATTATTGCAGGAGAGTTTAAACCCTGGTGAGCCCTCGGCGCCGGGGTTCTCAAGTGGCCCACGCTTTATTCGTTTGGATAAAGACTCCATCATAAAAATCAAGGATAAGGTTCTTATCATTAAGAACAACTACAACCTTCGAGTGTTCAACGGGGACATAGGTGTAGTGGAGAAATTCTCTTCTGAAAATGTGTACATTAAATTGATTACGGGGGAGAATGCTGTCATACCCATAAACAGTGCCCGGGAGATGTTACGTTTGGCGTATGCCACCACCGTCCATAAAAGCCAAGGTTCTGAATATAGCGTTGTTATACTACCCTTGATTAAGGCGCATGGGGCAAAACTTCTGCAAAGAAATCTACTGTATACTGCCCTCACAAGGGCTAGGAAAAAAGTTGTGGTAGTGGGACAAGGGTCTGCGATAGAGGCCGCTATTGATAATGCCGCCATTAAATTACGTAGCACGTCTTTAGCATCTAGGGTTAAGGAATGCTTGGGACAAGAGGCGGAGGGTGACAAGGTAGTTTTCCCGTACACCTCCTTTTTGTATTCTTTTTCTCAAGACGCACAGAACTTTCGTGCTATTGAAAAGTTACTATACCCCGGAGCAGGGGGTAAGACAGGGGCAGCCTCTTCCGAGGGAGATTCAGTTACTTAAACTTTTTTGTTAAAAAACAAAAAATGGATGCGTAACTATCTCTGATGTCCCGAGAAATTAATCATTAAAGGGTATAAAAATGACATTAACTAGAGAAAATATCGAAGACACCTCCTCGTCAGAGGAAATGTTACAAGTGGATCTGGGGAGAGGTATCTCCTATATTTACGATAGCTTAGACGAGATAGACCTAGACTCTGAGAATCCGGGGGTGTTAGACCCCTCTTTCTATCGGGAAAAACTAAGCCAAGTACGGAGGGCCTTAATGATAGTACAGCAGCTGTACTCTAAGGCTATGCGGGCTAAAACCAGTGCTCAGACTCGTCTGACATCTCGACAGACTCGGTACGAGTTACTCATTAATGCATCTTTAGAAAACAATGAAGATGTAAAAATGGGGCAAAGTGCTCCGGAACGAATGGCCCGTGCGACAAATCGTTTAGTTGATCTCTCCAACGCCATTAGAGAATCTAAAAATGAAGTAGAGGCTATATCTAATGCTGTAAAGGTTCTCGGCACCTACAACAAGAGTTTAACAACTATTAGTGCAGATATAAAACAACAGGCCCGTTTAGTTGAGACAGAGCTGGCTATATTCAAAGGAAAAGGTGGCCAAGGGGAACCTCCCTTATCTTCGCAAGCCTATAAACAACGGGTAGCCGAGATTGAAGACAAGTACTCGGCCACCCCTATGGCCTCAGAAGTTGTAGAAGATGATGACGATATAGACAAGGAGGCGATGTCTAAGGCATTCGCTTCCGCTGAGACGCACACCGCTATCGCTGCTCCCCTGCAGTGGGAAGGTACGACCACAACAGAGGAGTCCCCCTCACAAGAAGAGGAAACTCCTGATAGCGAAGATCCTGATGCATATATGTTTGAGGAAGAGGGTTCTGGCGGTAAAGAGGAAACCCCTGCTGTTCTGGAAAAAGATGAAGAGGTATCTTTTTCTGAAGAGGCCTTTGGGTCCACGGGGCTTGACTTTGCAATGCCTTTAGAAGATGACCCTAATGCCCCTCCTCCGCAAATAGTAGAAAAGAACAAAACTGGTAGCAGCAGCCCTAGTGAGAAACTTCCCGTTACTGAAAAAGATGCCTTTGAAGAGGTGGTGGAGGGTGATGATACCGCAGAAGAGTATCCTGAAGAGGATCCTGATGAGGTCATGACTTTTCTAGGGGATGAAGACTTGCCCACCCTTACAGGTGACGGTGATTTACTCCCTGAGGAAGAAGGTGTTCAACAAGAGCTATCCTTAGACCTGGGTGACATGGGGGTAGTGGAGCCTCCTTCTTTACCTACTATTGGGATGAGCACCTCTGAACAGGTGGGTGCTTCCGGCAGTATGCCAGCAAGTACCGAGGATTTCTCGGTGGTCTCATCTAAAGAGACAGCCCCCAAGGTATCTAGTGTATTTGCCGGTAACGAGGAGGCCGCCTCCAGTATAGAGGAGGGTGTTCTAGAGGAAACCACTAACACTCCTTCGATAGAAGAGCAGAGTGCCCCCACGGAGGATTCTTCTACAGAGCAAGAGAAGCCTCCATCTATCGATGATTTACTTCGAGATTTAGGTATAGAGTAACTCTAAGATGCATCGAAGTGTCTTCGGTGTATCCGTCCGAAAAAAACAGACGCAGACACAGACACACAAACTAGTCACATAAACAAAAACGCAAAAAGGAAAGAAACATCATGGCAGTAATGACATTTGGTTTCGAAGAAGGCAAGGACATCAAGGACAACTCCTTTCCAAAGTTCAAAGGTGAGACGAATAAAACTTATGTATTCGGATACGCATGGGATGTAGGTAATGAGATCTTTAGAGCGGCTACAGGGCATTTCGCTCAAGCTGCTAAAAAAGGTTGGCAATGTCTTTCTGACCCCAAAAAGGGGACGAAAGAGATCTGTTGCACCTACGATTACGTAGGTAATGAACCCAAAACAAAGGTGGGTTGCGTCCTTGTTATGTACAAAACAGATGAAGATCAGAAAATCACTGGTATCGGAGAGGTTCTGTCGTGGACATTCTCCCCTAAGACTTTTCAGCAACTGCGCAAGATCTATTTGGAGCATGGTTTAGTGGATATTGTTGCTACCTGTAGTGACTCTAAATACCAAACCTTTACGTTTGTTCCTAAGAAGACTAGCGCCTGGACCACTGAGGAGAAAATCAAGCAGCATGTTAAAAGCAAGGCTGCGAAGGTTTACGAACAACTTCCAAAGATGCTGTATACCAAAATGAGCCTTAGTGAAATTAAGGAACATTTAGGTATTGCCAGTGCTGGGGACAGTGATGCAAGTACAGGCCTTAGTCTGGACGCCATTGCTAACTCCATCCCTGAGTAAAAGATAGGGAGGGGTACCTTGGCTTATATTATGGGATTAGATGCCAGTATTCAGAAAACGGGGTACTGCATTTTGGACACAGAGCAACCCTCTACACATTTTGTAGAGAGGGGGAGGCTGTATACCCGTAGTAGCGATGGTATCCTAGTCCAACGCCTTATAAAGCAACAAAAGCAGATCACAGACAAATTGGAGGAGTTCTCCATAGACTTCGTGTCTATGGAGGCCCCTCTTTTTAATGTTCCTGAAAGTGAAGAGCTCTATGCTCTGAACCAGTATATACACAAAGTATTCCTGCAACGAGGGACTTATGTGATTTGTTTTCCTCCTCAACAGTTAAAGGCCTTGGCGCTACCTGACAGAAAGGTTACCTCGGATGAAATTGGTAAAGCTCACATGATTATGGAGGCCCAGTTATATTTCAACCTGGAGGGTAGGGTAGTAACGGACGACGAGGCGGACGCTTTACATGCCGGCAGACTGGGAAAGCAGTTCTACCGTAGATATATACTTAAAGATAGAAGCGAAGAGTTACCCCCCGTAACTCTTAAAGCATTTGAAGGCAAAAAGACCTTCGTAAGGGGGGATAAGAAAGGTACCACAGAGTACACAGGGATTATTTACAGGGAAAATGAGTTATTCTTTGACTTCAAAAAAATAGCTCAACGACAGGAACTCCACAAAAAAGAGGATATCAAGAATGGCCGGTGCAAGAACAACTCCAAAAAACAAGACAGCGAAAAAAGCTGCTGACGCTAAGGACACCCTTACTAAGGTAAAGGACAATAAGTCAGGAAAAAACTCTAATGCCCAGATGAGTGCTGAGGCTGTAAAGTATTTGCAGACTATGGAGAAAAAGGGGATGTTAGGGGATATCAACAAAGCCATTGACTTCGTGCCCACGGGATTGTGGGTAGGTGACCGATGTATTGGTGACGGCAAAGGCGGTAATGGTGAGGGGGGTTTCCCAAGGGGCTTCATGTCCGAAGTTTCAGGTATGGAATCCACCGGTAAAACCACGTTATGTCTTCAGGCGATACCGGGACTGCAGAGGCAAGGGCTTCTAACAGTTTATGCTGACTTTGAAAAGAGCCTACGTGCCCAGCAACATTATCTCCGTGCATTAGGTGTAGACACTCGGGATAAGTCCACATTCATTCATCTAGAACCAGATACACTGGAAGAAGGTGCTGAGGCTATCTTTGAAGCCTGTATAGCACTGAAACCCGCCTTGGTGATTGTGGATTCAGTTGCTGCCATGATCCCTTCAGCATTCCTAACAGGAAAGGTAGACGAGGCCACCCAATTAGGGTTACACGCTCGACAGATGTCTGTTTTTGTTGGGACTATGAACAAGATCCTTTCCCGTACAAACACTGCTCTTGTTTTCGTGAATCAATTGCGCGCCAAAATAGGTGGCATGGGTAATGGGCCCAAAACGGACACTACAGGTGGTTTCGCATTCAAGTTCTATATGACCGTGCGTATCCAGCTGGCACAGATACATAAAGTTAGTTCCGAGTCTGTTTCCGCCATCACAGGAAAATCTGGGAAAGAGGTTACTGACCAACTTATTAAGTTGACTGTGATAAAAAACAAAATTGACAAGGCGTTTAGAAGCGAGGAAGTGTACTTGAAATTTGGGTATGGCTTTGATGGGCTACGGTCTATGGTAGAACTGGCCATTAAGAAAAAGATACTTGCAGCAGCAGGGTCTTGGTTATCCTATGTTTCTGACACTAACCCCTCTCTGAATTTTAAGTTACAAGGTAAAGACAGCGTCCGTTCTCACCTTGAGGCGCACCCCGAAGTGGTAGAGGATATGATGCCGTTCTTATTCCCAGAGGTGGACATTGCAGAATTTATCGCTGCTAAGAAAGCCGGTGAAGTAGAAGATGAATATGTTCAAGAAGACTTGCAGGACTTGTTAAAAGCTATGTCGGAGGGTTTCTCAGGCACGGATGAAAATGCCCCCTTAGAATTACCGGAGGACTAGTATGTCTTTTACCGCCGAGATATTCAACTACAAGACCATAAAGCACGAGACTATAACCATTGACGGGTACACCCTGTTAGTGGGGAAGAACTTTATCGGTAAATCTGCTGCCATCCACGCTATAGTGGCTGCCCTACAGAATGCGGAGGGGGATGGGTTTATTCGTCATGGGGAAAAATACTGTGAAGTACGGCTAAACTTTGAGAAAAGCAGTATTATATGGCATAAGGAAAAGGGTAATAACTTTTATGTTATAGAACACGAAGGGCAGCTTTATGACCTAAAAAAGATTGGAAGGGGGGACATCCCCCAACCTCTCAAAGATATGGGATTCAGCCCTATAGTGGTTTCTAATGAAAAGGTACACCTCTGGTACGCCCCGCAGTTTGAGCCCTTATTCCTTATCAACCGTACTAGGCAGAACTTTTCCACGGATATCATAGCGTCTGTAACAAAAATGGACGCGATCTACAAGGCATCAGATCTGGCCAAGAAAGAATTGTCGAAACAAAACTCCGCCCTCAAAACGAGAAGAACGGATCTACTCGACGCCCAGGAGAAAATAAAGCTATATGCTCCATTAGAGGAGTACGATGCTCTTAGCGAGAAAACACAGGAAGACCTGCAGGCTGTTGTGATCTTGAAAACTCAAATAAGTGATATTTCTCGTATCTCGAAAGATTATGAGGAAGGCGTAGTTCAGGAAAGATTACTGTCCCCCGTAGACGGTTTGGAACCGCTAGACACGCAGAAGGTGTCCATATTGAAGGGTGTAAGGGACACTGTTACCCTTTTGGACACAGAATACTCTGTGGCTTCCTCGGAATATGTAGACACTCTCTCAAAGTTCCAAGAGTTAGAAGAGCACCCTAAAGAGGCACTAAAGACGGCACAAATATTACTACAAGACATCGTAGCCCTTAATGCCCTGATAAGCACTATACAGAGTGCACAGGTGGGTTATGAAGGGTGTAAAGGAGTGGGAGATGCTAAGGATGTAACTCCTTATATCCTTCCGATAGACGGATGCCTAAGTAACCTGAAAACTCTAAAGGTTTTGGAAGCGGAGTACCTTGCAGCATACGCGGAGTTTGTAAAGACTAAAGGCACCCTGGACGCTATTGGTCCTAACACAGATACTGCAGGGCTGCGGAGCCTCGTAGAGACTGTGATAACCCTTGAATCCTTGGTTACCTCATATGAGGACAGTATTAGTACTTTTACGGCAATAGAGAAGGGTTTACAAGAAACTATAGCCCTACAAGAAATTAACACCAAGGAACTTTCCGAGTTTAAAGAATGTCCTTCGTGTAGGAGGACCCTATGAAAAAAGAGCAGATAAAATTCTTGCACTATACGGATGTGCATATTCGGGAAACAAACCCTCCTTCTCGACTAGGGGATTATCGTCAAGACATTCTAGACAAGATGACACAGATCATGGAAATAGCCAAGGATAGGCAAGTAGATTTCACAACCTGCGGTGGGGATCTATTCGACCCTAAAAAGCCAATGGCCATTAAACATGCCACTGTGATAGAGGTAGCTTCTATCTACCAAAAGATAGGGGTCCCCCACTTCATTGTGCCAGGTAACCATGATCTCCAAGGGGATCGCATGGAATCCCTACAAGAGCAGCCATTAGGTGTTCTGCTAGAGACTAACGTGCTGCGGCAGATGACCGATCAGGTATTCGTGAAAGGTAAGATAAAAATACAGATGTTCTCCAATCCCTTTGATGAAGAACCTGATCTATCTTTGTATACAAACAAATCAGAGAAAGACATTGATGTGAGTATCTTAGGTATACACATTTATTCATCCCCAAAAGGGGGTTCTTTATGGGGGAACACCAAGGTATTCTCTTATAAGGAACTGGCGGGCACTGGCCACGATGTGTATCTACTCGGTCACTACCATGCGGACAATGGGGCTGTGACTGAGGAGTTTACTAAAGGTACTCCTCAGACTTTTGTAAATGTGGGCTCTGTCTCTAGAGGAGACTACGGTGATGAAAACCTTAAACGAAACCCAAAGGTATGTCTAATTACCGTTACCAAGGATGCCGATGGGGTACGGGTCTCTACAGAAGAGATACTGCTCAAGGTAAAAGGAGTAAAAGAAGCCTTCAACTTAGAGAAGAAAGAAACCCTTGCCAAACAAAAGGTAGAAACGGAGCAATTTGTTAGTCATCTACAGGAATCTTCTAAGGTAGTCAAGGACACTGATGATATCAATGAACATGTTGTGACCCTTTCGGACTCTAAGGAAGTCAGGGATAAGGTTTTATACTTTATAAACTTGGCCCACGAGGAGCTAGCCTTAAAGAAAGGGGGGAAGAAGGGTGCGGTTTGACTTCCATAAATATAAGAACTACAAAGAGTGCCCACGTATGTACCTGTGGAAGGCGGAAAGGCGTCCCCTCATTACACCTAAAAATCACTACTTCACAGTGCCTGGGGAATTTATACAAAAGTTTTTTGAGATGTACTGTAACTCTTGGAAGAAGCAAGGGGTTGTATTCACCAAGGAGAAAATAAAAAACCGAATGAGACCTTACTGGGAACATCTCATCTTGAAGAACTCCATAGATTGGTCACACCCCGCATCTCGGAAAGGGGAGGCAGACTTATTTCTAGAGTGTGTGGATTCCATTTACAATAACTTAAAGACCTTGGATGTGTACGACAATACTAGGAGTGAAGTGAAGTTTGAGGTAACCTTACAGTCCGGCGATGTCCTGGTAGGGAAGGTGGACTTTATCCACAATACGGATAAAGGGGTCATCATATCTGATGGGAAGAACTCGGGCACCATAGGTAAGAATGTAGACAACAGACAACTAATGTTCTATGCTCTCCTACATAAATTCATATATAAGGAATTGCCCGCGGGACTAAAGTTTATTTACTACAAACACGCGGTAGAAGAACCCCTCCTATTTACCACTCGTGATATCGACGAACTCTGGGGGGATTTTATCCAAACGATGGTAGCCATAAAGAACGCAAAAGAGTTTTTGCCTACCCCTTGTGCGAAGGCTTGCCGTAATTGTGATTATCTGGAGCAGTGCCCAGAAGGTACTGCAGACATGGCTTCTAGAAAAAAAGGGCCTAGAACTGTAAAAATTGAAGGGCTAGGTTCAAAATCAAAAGAAACTGGAGTATATACCATTAACCTATAAGGAGTTAACCATGGATTTACAAGAAAAATTCGCAGCATTGAAAGAGAGAGCAGAAACCTTGTCCGATAAAAGAATAAGGGCTGAGGAAAAATTAAAGGCTGCTAAAGAACGTGTAACCAAAGCAATCCAAGCCTCTAAAGACGCTGGGTATCCTGACCCGCGGAAACTGGGTGAGATCAAAGCGGAAAAGGAGGCTGAGCTAAAAACTAAAATCGAAGAACTTGAGAAGGCCGTGGCCGCTCAAGAAAGTATCTTAGCACAGATTCAGGCATAGGGTAGTACATATTATGGTGCCGTCATTAGTAAAAAGAATGGACTTGGTTGATGCCTTCAACTTTGTGAAGAGCGTTATCCCCCTTAAACCCATCATTGAAGCAGATGCAAATGTGACGCTAAGTAGTGACGGGAAAACCTTCACCTTGACTGCATCAGATGGTATCATAGGGGCGAAAGCGGTAATACCTTTAAGTAATGCTGACAAAAGTCCTGAACCCTTCTCTGTAGGTTGTGACCCCAAGCGATTCGGTAAGGCCATACAGAAAGACACAGCCGACGAGATATCCATTGCTAAGGTAGGCTTCCAACTGCATGTTCTAGACCCCCAAGAGTCCGAGGATAAATTTGTAACTCTTTCTCTAGGGAATATGAGGCGGGCCACCGTTATCACACGGTGGGAACCTGCAGAGGATAAGCGCCTTAATAATGTTGAGATTAATGCAGAGATACTTGCCGAGGCCTTTTCCTTCCTGAACAAATTCACTCCAGAGGGTAAAGAAGGTTTTGGTAAGCACGACGTAGTGGTACTGGGGAAACATTTAGCCCACACAACCAACGGAGTGAACCTACGAGGAATCTTCGCATCTAAGGCGTTTACCTTTGATTCTGAGGTTAGTATCCAAAAGGGACACCTAGTAGCCTTATCTAAATCATTAGCGTGCTTGAAGAACGAGATGATGGTGTTTAAGAACAGCTCGGTAGTCGTGGGTATACACAACAAGGATATGACTAGATGTATAACCGCACCAACTTTGGTAAAAGCTCCGCCGGTAGTGCCCTCAGAATACTTAGCTTCTAAAGGAGAACCCCTATTAGTAGACATTAAGGCCCTCACAAAAGGCCTTGATAGGTTGTCTACCTCTAACTACAACACCCTCTCCACTTTAACGGGGGTGGACTTAATAGTTTCGGGGGAAGCATCCAATTCAAAGCTGCAGCTAATACTGGATGAGGGTAAAGCCTCCCAGAGTTTCCCCGCTACACGGGAGGGAAACCAAACCCTGGAGAAGACCTCTGACGTGGCTACCCTCCTTATGGTATTAAAGGCTTTCGCAAAGGGCAGCAACGCCACAAAGCTTTTTCTCGGAGATGCCTCCTCCAAATATATGAGGTTAGTAGATATTAAGGAAGTAGGAGGGGCAGTGAATGCCTACATAGCTATTTGCTCCTATGCAAGAAAAGTTTAACTTTGGAGATTTTATGGATTTTGAAATGTCACTAGAACAGGACACCTTCTCTTTAGTAGAAGAACGCCTAGTTCAGGTAAACAAAAGGGCTACCTTTCTCCAGGGCAGGAAATCCGCCGCGGAGGAAAGGGTTGCTGATCTGTCCCTCCAAGTAGAGGAGCTTCGCATAGAAGTAGGGGTGTTGGAAAAGACCACAAAAGTCCTGGCCAGTCTTGAAGAAAAAATGATAAAAAAAGACCTAAAGGATATCGACAACCTTGTGAACTATGGGCTTAAAGTTGTTTTCCCAGATAGAGATCTACGTTTTGAAAGTACCATGGTACCTCTCGGGGGTAAGATGGTGGTAGACTTCTCCACCTACGATAATGGTAAGAAGATAAGTCCCGATGCCTTCGGGAGTGTTTCTGTAATAGAAAGTTTGATCCTCAGAGTGATAAGTCTCATGAAAACAGACTCAGCTAAAATACTGCTGCTAGATGAGACCTTCGGTGCCCTGGATGGAGATTACGTACAACAACTGGGGCTTCTACTCAAGACCTTAGCCGATAAAGCGAAGTTGGATATACTTCTGGTTTCCTTTAACGGGTTGCTGTCTGATGCGGATACGCTACTTCGCGCTAGACTGGATCCAAAAACTCTTGAGCTACATATCAAGTCCTCTAAGGAGATCTCACCATGAGGCAGCCCTATGAAGTATACAGGAAGTACCAACGACTCCTCAAATCGGAGCTGAGTCTGGAAATAGACCGAAGAGTAAAAATATCTCACATCAACTGTAGGTATAATAAGTCTGTGTCCTTAGAAGGGCAACCCACTATAAGGCTGTGCACATATGGGCAGAAGGTGTCTCAATCCTTAGATGTAGGGGAGCTTCTGGTATGCAATAACTGTAAGCAAGCACGGGAGTGCTCGGCATATAACCCCTTGTATAAAAGTAGAGAGGAAGCCTCCGCAGCTCTGTCTTTGGAATTAAAGGACCCCGCGGAAAAGAATAGAAAATTTCCGGTACTTATAGCCTTAGAATGGGTTATGGATAACACTCTCTTTGAATTAAAACAAAACCCCCCAACAAGAAGGCACAGGATGCTTCGCTGGGTTATTAGAAAAACAGAAAGTTTATTGATACGCTTAGAGAGCTGGTACCGCTCGATACAATAAGGAGAGGCAATGGGAGTTTATCGTGGGATATATTCGTCCACCGAGACGGCAAGACACCTGGATGTGAACCGGTTAATAGCCAAAATAAAAGAGGCTATAAAAAAGGCTGCTAAGGAAAAAGGGATAAACCCCTTCCCGGAAGAGATAGCAACTGCCATTGCTCTTAAAGCTAGCTCCTCCCCAATTGAAGGAGAGTTTTTCGCTTTTGATAGAATCCCTAACAAGTTCGGAGGGTATAGGTGGTATGCTAAGTGTCCCAAATGCGGGAAGAATGTGCTCAAGCTATACAAGCCTGACAAGGCCGAGCATTTCTTTTGCAGAACCTGTCACAACTTAAGGGCACCATCTGCCTTGTACGGACCCACTAAGCAGTATAAAGAGGTGGTACGCCCCATGCTTAAATTGGATAAGATAAAAGAGACATTAGCAACTAAGAGGTTGTCTGCTAAGCAGGAGCAAAAGCTTCTCGACGAGTATGACGAGATAAAAAAAGAGCTTGAGAAAAGTTCCTTATTTCGGAAAGAGAAAATACTAGCAGAGAGGAGACCAGGGGCATAATGGCTATCCTAACATTAACCTGTGTTTGCGGCAAGGATTTCCAACGCACTGATGTGTACCTGAAGTACCAAGAACAACAACCTAATGTCTTGTGGAAATGGAAACTCACCTATTGTGATGAATGCTTTAAACAAAAAAGGGAGCAAGCGTTACGAAGGCTGCCTGATGTCCTAGATAGCCTCTCATCATAGATGAGAGGCTTCTTTGTTTCTATGAAGATGGATACAAAGACAAAAGGACTTTATCTACTGCGGAAATAGAAGAGGCCTTTTTTACTTGAGCATCTTCCTGTATAACGGGAGCTTTTTCTGCTGGCTTTTCTTGAAGGTCCTTGACCACTTCCTCTGTATCGTGCACAAATTCGGAAATGGTAGAGGTAGCCTCCTGTTCCTGCTTGCTTATACCGGCACTCAAGGTCTTTAGGTCTTTCTCTAGATCAGAGATACCCGTAAGGTTCTCTTTCACCATGAACTTTTTGATCCCTTCCAGAAACCCATGCATATGAGTCAAAGAGTACTTTTGAAGGAATAGCTGTCTTCGGCTATCTAGAAAACCTTGGTAACGCTCTTTCTCCTCAGGGCTACTAAATTTACCCACGGGAGCTTTCTCTAGAGCCTCTTGTGCATACATGATAGCTTTAGACACCCTGGCGGTATTGAACATCCCCAGATGCTTCTGATGCATGCTCATGAACTTTTCGAAGTCTCCTTGCTTAGCATTAAACACTTTCTCAAAAGTGTTTGTATTTCTATTCCACACCCAAAAGAACCAATGCATGATAGTACCTAGGTACACAGACACCCAATGGCGTTCTTGTTCCTCAGTTAATCCATCTCCATTGTTCGCCTTCGCCCTGTCTAAAAACTCCATATCCCTTTGGAGAAGATCCTCGTAGCGCTCTAGCTGCCTCTCTGCCAAATCCTTAGCCCCTCTTAGTTTGGCCAAGTAGTTTACTAACATCTCGTCCAAAAGCACGAGATGGTTCATAACCTCATCTAAAGGCAATCGCGCACTGGTGCTGCTTTCAGCAATCTTCAGCGTTTTACCTATATGGCGTTCAATCTGCAACATGAGATCCCTAAGGTCTTTTTGCATATGATGGAATTCATTCCCTACATAGTTCTCCTTATCCTTGGACAACTCTGCAGCACGGAATATGTTGTTGGTCGCAGTACTTAGTTGCTGATGGAGAGTAGAGAGTAACTCCCCATTAGCTTGCCCCACATTGCTCATCTCTTCTTGGATCTTCTTCTCTAAGGCCTTCTTCTTGCTGTTTTCCTCAGCCAAGGCTTTTTCCCACCTCTTCCTGGCCAGCTCTACCGTGCGGGCTTGTTGGGGGTTTAATTTATCCCCAGTCTTTTTTACCCTATTCTCAAAGGATATAGCAGCATGGTAGTCCGCTTGAGCTTCTTGGAATCCCTGGGAATGCCCACGGTACACACGAGTTTCATTTTTGAAATGTCTCAATGCTTCCAATACCCCATCGGCTGTGTCCTTAAGGACTTTTTTAGAATAGCCAGGAGAGCGTGTCCATTGATCTTTCTGAGTCTTCTGGATAGTACGACCGGCGCCGGTGGCGTCGAAACCCTTGTAAAGGGTACGGAGCACTTCATTTCTTTTTCGTAAATCATCATGCTGCGGACGAGCAACATCCTTCTCTAAAGAACCCTCGTCTGTTACTAAACCTGGATAACTAGTAACGGCCTGTTGTAGCATGTAGTCCTGTTTATCAAATTCACCGCCCATGGTGTCACCACCATCCGCAGCAGTTCTCTCTTCGGTAACGACACTACTAGGGTCTATAGAGTACACTCCAGTAAGTAAGTCCTTCATGATACCTAAGTAGGTGTATATAGAAGATACACGGTTAGACTGCCCTTTAGGTATCCTTGCTGTACCCTTAAACGCTGTAATAACGTCCTCAGGTATTTTTAGCTTAGACATATCGCTGGAAGAGAATCTAACCAAGTCCGTGTACAGTTTAGACAATTCTCTCAAAACTTCTAAAGAGTTTTCTTTATTGTCTTCTTCGTCTAGAAGTTTTCGGTCCAACAATACCCCCTTATTAAACAGTCCCATGACCTTGGCCGCTACGCTATCCAATTCTTTTTGGAGATCGTTGCTAGCCCTGTTCTCTAAGGTTTTTATGTCCCCTTTTATTTTGAGGATAGCTTCCTGTATCACAGGAGAAGAGTCCCCTTTAACAAAAGATTGAGACAGATACCGCTGTGCATCCGAAACTATAGTATGTATCTCAGAAGGCTGGCCACCCTCATTCTTTAGGGCCTCTACCTTCTGTAAAATAGTTTCTAAGGAGGATGAGACCAAACCCCTTTGGATACCTTGTACTTCTCCTAAAGCATCCTGAAGTTGCTCGAAAACCTCTGGGTTCGTTTGCTCTAGGTCAGGATAGTCCGATAAGACACTGTTAATTTCCGACAGCACTCCTCCACTAAGCACGGCAGCCGGCTCCATCTTACCCGCTTGTATTTTTTCAACAAGGGTCTTGTACTTTTTAGCCAACTGACCCAAGGCCTTTTGGACCACGGACTGATACTTCTTTTGTGTATCAGGAAGGGTCGCCTCTTCGGCGTGCCTGGAGGCGTTGTCCAATAATTTTTTAGTGAAAGACTCTGCAGGTGTCCTGCTCACCTCTTTTAAAAGGGTGCCGGCATGTAATGCAGGGGATTTCTGGGCTAAGTGCTTGGCATAATTATACGCTCTTGTGGCGGAGGTAGGGAAATATCCTGAAAGGTAACGGCGGTAATATGAATCAAACGTCCCTAAAAGATCTGTAAAGTCACTTATGGTTCCCTTATCATATAACCCCGCCTCTATCTCTTGAGAGGCCTTTTTCAGCTCCTCACCCTTTTCTCTTAGATGAGAGACTACTATATCCCTGTACCGAACATTCTTACCCTCAAATCTTTTAATGTTCAAATGTTCTACACTTTTTAAAGTATTGGCAACGGGTACGTCCCCTGATTCAAGAAGTTCTTCTAGTTTACCCTCTTCATTTTGGAGGACTGTCAGTTCTTCTTTCTTTTCCTCGCCTAATAAACCCCTTTTAGCAAGATAAGTGGCGTCTTGTAATAAACCTTCCACTGCCCCGTGCTTAAACTGACGTAGGTCTCGAAGAGAGCGGGTTATTTGCTTTTGTAGGAGATCCTTTCTTTCTAAGATTTTTTCCATTTCTCCAGGATCAGAGGGGGTCCCTCTTTTCAAGGATTTTTCTAAAGAACGCAGTTCGTCTACCTTAGCCTGAATGCCAGCGATGGCTTCTTTCTCGGAAAGACCAAGCTCCCTGCTAGAAGGAACAGACATCTTGTCTAGAGCCCTAGACAAGGTTTCTAAATCTTTATCTGTCTCTATCTTTTTGTTTTTAATAATAGGACTTTCACTGAGGCCTCTACCAAAAGGAGACCGCCCCCTTATCTTTTTATTGACCGCTTTAAATACTTCCTTTTTGGTTTCATCGAATTCCTTGGATAAGGCTTCCACGGCTTTATCGTACTCTCTTCTAGAAGGGAAACCTCCCTCCTGGAGTATTTGATCTAGCTTGGCTTTCTGTTCTTGCATGGATTTTTCAGCAAATTTCAAATCCTCTAAGTACAGCTTAACTTCGTCTGCTCCACGGGCTTTGTTGAAAAGACTTAAAGCCTTTCTATCTCTCTTTCGAGAGTATAAAGCATCCCCCCTGTTCTTTAAGTAAGAGCGGTAATCCCCTAGATTTGCTTTATCCCCTGCAAATAACTTCTGCGTTTTGAGTTTCAAACTCAATGGCATTAATGCTTGTTCATCTGAGGTAAATTGCAGACCTTTCAAAGCCTCTAAGCCTTCTTTTGTGTTTTTAGGGGTTTTCACAAGAAGGTCTAGTTTTTTGATTATGTTGTCTACAACGGCTTTAGGGTTCTTAAAAAGATAAGAGTTTTCACTTAAGAAAGAATCAGCCGCTCCCTCCCAATTGTCCTCTATCTCTTTTAATGCCCGGGCACCTAGTAGTGCCTTTTCAGCCTTGGTAAAGTAGTCAATGTCTTTAATAGATACCTCCCCATCCGAGATACGCTCTAACTTCTTCTCTAACTCCTCTAGGGTTTTCTCATATTCCTGCATATCCATGTTAGCCACATCCAGGGTACCCTCCATCTCAGGCAGAAATTTAGCAGAAAGGATATTCCCCTCTTCGTCCACATCACCCTCTATCCCTGTTCTTTGTAAGCGAGACTGCTGTACATCCTTAATGGACATCTCAGGGTCATAGCCATTTCTTCTCAAAAGTTCAGAAAACCTCTGCTTTTCGGCTATCTTATCGTACTTCTCGTAGTACTCTTCTAGTTTCTTTTGTACCACATCGGATAAAGTTTTGTTACTTTCTACGGCGCCAAGGAGTTCTCCTATTTGTGCACGGAAAGTCCCATCCAACTGTTTCTCAGACTTGTCTATGCTTTTGATTACAGATTTCCAATAATCAATAGCCTCTTTGTGCTCATCAATACTGCCTTTGTATAATACTCCGTTTACCTCCCCACCCTCCAAGGCAAGGGTTTTGTAATTACGGCGGATGCGCTCCAGGTACTTCTGGGAAGCCTTCTCCAAATAGTGTACAAACTCGTCCTCGATAGCGAAGGATAGTTTACCTGAGGCAGCTATGTGTTTTACCCAACCTTGTAGAAAGGCCATGGCGTCCTCTAATACATAGCGGGCATTACCATCTCCTGTCCTGGTGGAAACAGCAGGAGCATTTTTTCGTTCCCACGCTTGCTCCTCCCCTTGTCTTCTAGCGGACAATGTTTGGGCCTGCGCGGGGTTTTGGGAGCGCTCCTGTTGTTCCAAGTTCTTGACCATAGTCATACGGGTGGTAGTATTTAAGCCCGTACCAAAATATCTATCATCGTCGGTAGAAGGTAGCCAAGAACTACCCTCGGGAGTAAAATCGGGAGATAAATCGGTAGCCTTATGAAAGTCCTCTAAAGCTTTCGCCTGTAACGCCGCCAAATCAATTTTGTCCGGGAGACCATATTGTTCTTTGACACGGTCGGCCTCTTCAGGGTTAGTAATTTTGTTAGTCATGTAAGTTACGGCAGCTTTAGCCTTGTCAAAACTCTTCTGAGCATGCTTCTTAAAATGACGCGCGGCTTCTGCGGATAGCACGGAGGCATCCCCTTTTACACCTGCTTTAGGGTTCCCGTGGTATGTAGCTAATTTTTTTAGATCTTGTTGGATAGCCTCGGTCACCTTGTCTATGGTGTCTTGCAGAACTTGAGCCTCCTCGGGGTCCTTGGTGTTCTTGAGATCCTCTAAGTACTTGCTACGGGTGTTTCTGCGCTTTTGCACGTTGTTGAGTAAATCCCCAGCAAATTCGTCCAAGGCGTGATTGTTTAGTCTTCCACCGATGGGTGCGGACGCAGAGGTATTTCGGAACACTCTGTCCTTTGTGTTATCCCATTGCCTTTGGGCTTCCTCGGCTTCTCTTACTATTTGGTTCTTCTGTTTCACTAGGTCGGTTAATCTCTCGTCAGAAGCACCACCTTCCTGAAGGGAAGCTATCTGCTTATCTAACTCGGAAATCTTAGTCGTCTTCTCTTGGTGAGAAGCGGTAAACTTTTCTGCAGCTGCTAAGAAATCGTCATAAGATTTCTTAGAGTTTTGAAGATGAGCTGTATCCCCAGAAGAGTACTCCTCCTTAGAGATAGTATTGTCACCTAAAGCCTCTAAAGACTTCTTATTCTTTTCCAACACCCCAGAAGCAGGGCTCCTGTTGATAGTGGAGAATTCTCGAGATAGAGAACCCAGCATACCTGGACGGGCCTTAGGGTTAGCCAGATCATCTCCTCTAACAAAAGATACCACATCAGAATACACTGTATCTCCCATGTGCGCAGCCATTTCCTTAATTGCTTCAAGGACAGTCTTTTCACTTATTTGCTCGTCTGTTCCGGGTTGGTACTTTTTAATCAATCGGGATATGGTACCTTTCAAAGACTCGGACCCTTGTGCTGACGCATCGTTAGGGTTATACTTACGAGAGGACAGGGCTTCTAAAGCAATACGATGTGCGACATCACTGGTGTCTCCCTTTGGGAAACTTTTATTGATGTCAGACGCGGCACCCTCTAACTCTTTAAGTAAGGAGTCTTTAGAAAGCATCAAGCTACTAAGGGAAGAACCCTGCACTTTTTTGTCGAAGGCATACGGTGCATGGTCCTTTTTTAGAGCAGTGTTTTTGTTAATAAAAGTATTAACAGTATCTGTGACCTTATCGTCAGATGCACTTGCTGTAGCATTCGCATTACTAGCTTCTATCGAGGTCTTCAGTGTAGGATACTTACCGTCCGCATAATTCTGCAAAGCTCCCTCTAAAATCTCTTCGGATGTCCAGTCATATGGAGAAGAACTGGCGCTTAACCGTTCCATCTCTTTAATGGTCTCGGAAACAGAACGCTCAGGCCACTCCTTGGTAACAGAGTCTAGTACCTTCTTGTATGGGGTGTTTCGTGCCCGTTCTTGCAGATACGCCTGGACCAAATCTGTTAGTGGGTTTCCGGAAGTCTCCGCTATCCTACTCAGTAGGCTGGCACTTCTTGTGTCACCTTGCTGTATCAAAGACACAGCCTTGTTATGTAAGAGGCTCCTTGCCCCTCTAGAAAGGGTGTCTTGCCTTATCTTGGATAGGCTACCAAGGAGGGCTGCTTTTTCGGTAGTGGAGGTCTCTTCCGTGGGACTAAAAGAAGACCCGAAGACTTTATCCACTTCCTGAGCAATACCGTCTAAAGAAGGCTCCTCTTTTAAAGTACTTAAAAGTCTCTTCGTGTCCTTCACTGCTTCGTCACCTGAAAGGTCCTTTAAATGTTGGTCGGCCTTTTTGGACAGACTTTTTAAAGTACTAACTGGAACTGAGACATCACTTGCATCCCCGCTATTGTCTAAAGTCTGCATAAGTTGGGTCATCTCTTTCTGGAAGGTACCCCAGCTTTTATCTCCTTTCAAGGCGGTGGCCTCTACTCTATTGATAAGCACTAGCAAGCGTTTTAATAGGCTAAGGGTTTCTCCCCTTTTTAAATCCATATCTGAGGTGAAAGAAGGCTCTCCCTCCTTACCCTTAAGGGCTTGGATTTCTGTATTAACTTTCAATAGATCTTGTACAGTTTTATTAAGCCTTTCCACTACATTATACGCGTCTACTGTGTCGGAAACACCCCTAGCGGCATAATCCTGTACCATAGAGCGTACAGAGGACAGGGCTGTTTGTATAGCCATAAGGGCCTTTCGTAGTCTTTGTGTATCGGCAGTAGCGTGTAACTGACGGATAGCCTCTATTTCATCAGAGTAGTCAGAAAGTGCCTGTCCAGAAGAATTCTCTACCTCATCTGAAATGTCCGAAATATCATCAAGAGCTTCTATCCCTGTTTTAAGGTTACTGAAAACACTCTTGAACAACTTCTGGATCACGTCCTTACCCTCGAACTGAGAGGACAGTAAAGCATCCCTCACAGACTCTTGGGTGGAAACTAAAGGCTCCAAAGCCTGCTCTACCTTATCCAAAGGGATAAGGTTTTCTTTTGCTTGCCCAGCTTCTTGTACAGCCTCTTCTAGGGCTGTTAAACTCTTGTTAATATCTGCATAGAACACTCGCAATGTCTTCTCGAGAAAAGAAATGGCGTCTACAGAGCTTTCTTCAGACTCGGTAGGGGGTTTTATCCGTCTACCAGGTAATTTCGCTAGTTTACGCATAAGAGTAACAGACTTCTGGGATTCCCCTCGTAAAAGAAAAGATGCAGCCTTCCTTATATAAAAGGAGGCACTCTTTTCTATAGTCCCTTCAGGGGTGGCGTCCTCTGCAGAGGTCTCTTTTTTCTTAGGGGTTACTGCCTTTTTAACAAGGTCGGCAACACCCTGGGGGAGCTTATCTACTAGGCTCTCAACCAAACTAGGAGTATACACCCTTTTGCCCTGGTCGTCTAGCATAGGTTTACCAGTTTCCTCATCGGTAATAACTTTCCCCTTACCTAGCTCTTTTACCACTTTCAAAAAGTGTATGTAACTCTCCAAATACTCTTCCAAGGCACCCTTGGGTACCCTTGAGTTAATGATATTAAATATTTGGGATTCCATGGGTATAGGAGTGCTAGTCTCGGAGGATACGTAGCGTACAGCCTCATCGTACTTACCAATAGCATCATATACAGGGCTATCCTTTAAAGACTCAATCTTAGGCAGGGCCGTGGTTGTTAAAGTCCCCACTATATCCCCTAACTTATCAAGGGGCTTAAAGGCAGTGCCCGCACTAGCTGCAGTCTTCGGGGTACGGTTCATCTCAAACAGAGAGGGAGATGTAGCCCCTCCTGTAATGTGGGCGCGGTAGGCTGGTACGGCCAAAGCGTTCCTGAGGTACCTTTCAATAGTTTGTGGGTTAGGTAGCCCCTTAGGGAGTTTATCTGATATCCCTCTGGCTAATGTTTGTATGTTGTCTAGGGCTTCTTTGATAGAACCAAGGTCCTGGTTCAAGCGGATGATCAACTGCTCGGCCCCGTGTAGGGTAGCCTTGATAGTAGGAAGGTACTGGGGTTTAAAGAAGATCCCAGCACTGTCACGGTCTTTAAAACGCTCTGGCATACTACTGCCGTGTATTTTGCTAAGATCGCGGAACATTAATTCTATCTCGTTATCGTCCGTGGGTGTAAGAAACGTGGGGCTGTTCGGGTCTAAATCTACAGAAGACAAGATACCTAAGCGAATGTCTTTATAGAAACTCTTCACGACCTTTGTCATACTCTTTCGCACACGTAAGGCTCTTTCCAACTCTTTTTGGGCTTTCTGTCTATCTTCATCGTCAAGGGAGCCATCCCCCGCAAGCTGCTGTAGCTCCACAAGCTCCCTGTCTACAGGGAGATTCATTTGTGCGTCTGGGCCGAAATTGTCGAATACTTGAGCGGTTACATCCTCAAGGGATGCAAGACCGTTGAGGATTTGGTATATGTCTTCTTGTACCCCTTCTGCCATTTTATGGGTAGAAACTTCCAAGTCATAAAAAAGGTTCTCGTCCAAACCCTCTAGGACCTCCCGAGACTCAATTAATGCCGGCCTTAGGAAATCCATAGGGTTCTCGGCAGGGTCTCCGCCCCATTCTTCCCCTATATCTTTCAGATGCTTGGACGTTATGTAGGTCTTCAAGTCAAATTTTTTGTTCAATAACTTGTTAACCAAATTTTTAAAGTTATCCTTGGATAGGCTCCCCGCCATTTCCTTGGATTTCTCCACTCTTTCTTTATTCAACACGGCATACGGAGAATCCACCTTAGGGAGAATTTTTTGCAAACCAGGACTAACCCTGCTATCGAATAAGGACAGACCTTGAGGGTCCCTAGCACTCTTAATAGCCCGTTGGGCTGTCTCCTGTAATAAGTGCACCGCTTCTGCAAGAGGAGCCTTAAGGTTCTCAATCCCTTTCGCTAACCGGATAGGAGTTCCTGCCTCTGCGACGAATGTTGTCAGGGTTTGAGGGGCAAAGGGATTCTGAAGGATGTCTTCAATTTTAGAAGGAGACATGGTACTAATATGCCCAGCGATATCCAAAGGGTTAGCTCTTACTTTGTTGTGAGGCAGTACCCCTTTAGTAAACTCATTTATCTTACCGGACAGTCTACGGGCATAACTGCTTTTATAGAAAGGAAGGGTTCCTTCTATTAGACCCTTGATTTCACTGTCGAGGACGGCAATCTCTTGTCTAACGGAATCTGAGAGGATGTCAGGGTTATCCCGGTACTCTTCCTCAGAAACTTCCCCCATTAAATTTTTACGTAAACCTTGTAAGGACTTGGCCACCTTGTCATTTAACAACCATTGGAAGATAGGAGTGTTCTTAAGGGCTTCCTCGGCATGCTCCGGGTGCTTACTCAAGGACCCGTAAAAGTCTACGATAAACGGTAGATAACTGCCGATGCCTTTAGTCATGTCAGATTTGAACTTATTCTGGATGGCGTTTGCATCTTGTTCCAAATTCGCGGGTAGCACATTACCTGAAGATAACCACTCATTTAGGAGTCCCTTTACATCCAGATCAAAATTGGCGTAAGGGTCGGATAGCAAGAACTTGTTTAGCTCTTTTAAATAAACGGAGGCATTGTTTTTTAAAGAGGAGTAAGCCCCTTCTATATTAGCGGCAAATCGATCTATTTTTGCCTTCTGGGACTCTAGGCCGGCACGTATCTGAGACAGTGCCTCTCCTTCAGAGGGGAGACCAGAAGGCGCACTATCACCCTCCCCGGCTTTATCCCCGAGTTGTTGTAAAAGGCCTAAGGTGGCTGTCAGCCCCTCATGTAGATAGTCGTAAAAGGCTAGGGCATCTCGGGGCTCTGTTAGATCATAGTCTTGCTCGGAACCAGCAAGGTCAGAAAGGTCCATGAATTGAGAACCCCGGGGTTTACCGAAGGAGGGGTTCGCTGTTTCCATCCTGTTAATAACTTTTTGGGTAAGAGCCTTAGCCTCCTTTGGGGGCAGAGTACCATCTAGGATAGAGGCCAAAACCTGCTTACCCAGAAGCTTTTCCATAAAAATATATACAGGGGAACCCTCTTGTGGTACTAACTTTTCCATGTGCTTTCTATCCTTTTTTATATACCCATTCTTGGTCTAATATCTTTAGCTCCTGCTAGATTTATTAGTACATTAATATTTTCCTTAGAGGAGAGATACGGGTCGCTAATAGACTTCCTTGAAACTAGCTTATCCAGTATCTGTTTAACCCTCTTCTGCTCCAAAAGAGGCTTCTTGTTTAAAAAGTGCTCCAAGACATATTTGGTTTTTCTACGAACTCTTTCATCAATGTCGTTATAGTCCACTTTTGTCTTAGTAGGCTTACCGTCCTTGATGTTCTGCTTCACGACCTCATCCTGCTTCTTTATCTGTTGGAATAAAAAGTTGTCGGATTCCTTTAGAGCCTTGTAGAGCTGCTGGGTGAGAGTGTCTCCACCCTTAGACCTATCTAACCTCTCTAGGTAGTTCATGGCCTTACCTATATCTCTACCTTGGGATAACAGTTCATTAGCTTCTGGGTCAGTTTGTATCGTCTCCAAATAATGGTTAAGTAGATCATCCACTCCGCGCTTAAAGGCTGCCTTGTTCTCTGTAGGGCTCCCACCCTTGGTAGTCTTTATACGTATACTCCGAACACCTGACCTCAGCTTGTTCCAGTCCAAATATTTACCTGAACCCCTAGAAATCAAAAAACCTACCTCATCAGGGTCATTATTCTCTCGCATAAATTGTACAAGATTTTGGGAAAAAGCGAAAACATCTTTAGGTTCCTCAGGTTTGGGGCGCAAGGAGTATAGAATTATTTCGTCCGACTGACTAGGGTCTTTAACAACAGAGTCAAGTCCCTCGCTAGTTAAAATTTCAGTAGCCTTAGTAGGGGCTAAATTGAATATCTCATTTATAAGATTTCTCTTATCCGAAGTTTTAATTTTAGTGCCGTCCGCATCAACTTTCCGTACTACCCACTGGTCCGCAGAATCCTTCACTAGCACGTCAGAGAAAGTCTTTAATCGCTTTAATCCTGGAATACCCTCCGCCAGTAAAATTATAATTTCATCTAATAACCCCTCCTTGATAGAGGTAGTGGTTTTTAGAGAAAGTCTCTTAGACGGAATAAATAAGGAGTCAAACAGTTTAGAGTTTTTGTTCCGGGCTTGCTCCCATGCAGCGCTGTATTGGGTACGCATAGCCTTACCCGTTTCTCGTGAACCCAGGTTCTTATTTGCCTTATCTATCATATCTGAAACTTTCTGTACAGTCTCGGCACCAGCATACCCCGTGACACCTTTTTTCGTGGTTAGTACATAGTCGAGGTACTCATCTAAGTCATTGTCGTGTAGCACCTCTTTTAAGGTATCCATAAGCAAGGCTGAATAGGCTGGGTACACCTTGCTGTTCGGCAAAGGTTCATCAAGGTTAAGCACCTTCTTTAAAAAACCCTCGGATACCTCTTTTGTCTTTAAAATTGAATCGAACATCTCGGCAGTGTTTGTCCCGGGAGCACCCAGCTTCAAAGACTTGATAGATGGAAGACTCGTGGATAGGGATTTAGAGACATCCTCCGTACGCTGGTCTGTGTAGTCCTTGTAGGGAGCTCCTTCCACTTCTCTCATGTACACTTGGTGGGTAGAAGGTGTGACCTCGAATTCGTCGCCTACCTTATCTATCTTAGACTTATACAACCTGTGCAAGGTGTCTGCCAGCATGCCCTTCTTTTGCTTGTCCAGAAGCTTCAGAAAGTCGGCAACGTCTTGAGTAGAGCGTTTACCCTTAATAGCTTTAGCCACCCAAGATTGGTACACAGGGTCTGTGCCTACATTGTTACCCTGCTGGAAGATGTCTTCTGAGATGCTGTCTAGGTACGGAGTTATGTCCCCGTCCCTTCCTGTAAAAGAATGATCCTCCACTCTTTCTGGGCCCCCTGCCTCCTTAGCTGCATAGCTATTTGCTACGAACTCAAAGAACTTGGGTATCTCTCCTGTAGAAAGTCTAGCCTCATCCAAGGTCACAACCCGTCTCCCGTCATCCACCTGTAATATGTAGTACCCTGTGGCTACATACTGCTCACTTTTTTCTTTACCAGAAGTGTGTCCTTTATTTAAGGAGGACAATGGCCCGTAGACTAAATCGTAATTATGTCCAGGGATAAGGGTCATAGGACGCATATCCTCACTCATACCTGTAAAGTCCCCTGTGATAAAAACGAGGTACGCAAACCTGTTATCCCCTTCGGGAACTGTTCGGGTAGTAGGAGCCTTCACGGGTACTGTTTTTATAGCGGTACCCCCAGCTATCGTTTCTAGGGCCCGTTCCACATATGCCGCGATATGTACTGAGGGAGTATCGTTAAGTAAACAAGGTTCTAAGACTCTTTCCGCCATATCACTAGCATACACAGATGCCTGTCTACGTATTTTTGCCCCGTCTTCGGCCCTACCTGCAGATGCTAAGGCTTCTCCCCAGTCCTCGAAAAGGGTTACAAGAACATTCGCATCTGGGCTACCCTTATATTGGTCGAGAATAACGGACCACTGGCTTTCCCCGGAACGCCCGTGCACCTTACTTAACATATCCTTAGTAAGTCTCTTAGGGATATCCCTGAGATTCTGTGTGGTTTGCTTATTGGTGTCTAACCAAGAAAGGAGGAGCTCCTGCGTTAGAGGGGATCTGTTTTCTACGAGATGAACTAGGAGCTTGGGCACATTGTTAAAGAATTTCTGAGACTTCTCCACTAAGTATGTTTTGTCCCCTGAATCTTGCTGCCGTTGAAGGTATGATAAGAACATATCATCTACGATGTCCGCTACTTTTTCCACGGTGTCTGAAACATCCCGTTGTATTTGGTCAAGAACCCCGAATAATTTACTGTCCTGTACACGGTAATTCTTTTCTTGTGCCCAGATTTTAAGTTCGTTTAAAGCCTCTTTGGGCAGGCCTTCAACTCTTTTTTTAGTAGTACTGTTAAGAGGTAGATTACTGCCGTACCCCTCTAAAACCATAAGGGTAAACCACTTGTACAGCACCTCCTCTAAGGTGTGCCTGGAGGGCCCGTATGCGGAACCCCTTCTCTGGACAAGTCCAAAGGACTGGGCAAAGTCTTGAGCTTTAACGAGGCTGATTGCTCCCGCTAACTTCTCAATAGAACCCTCGTCTGTGTCGGCACTGTCTAATTCGTACTCGGATATAAAACTTTTATTACCTATTTTTAAGATCGCCGCCACGTTGGAGTACTCTCCTACGGGTTTAGCCCTCTTTACCCATGAGGCTTCTAGGATATGTACACGTACCTTACCACGAGCATCGGGCCCTTTCTTCGAGCTCTCTACCATAAACTCATCTAGGGTCTTCTTTAACTCCCTAGAGGCGGATTCTGCTGCTTTGTTTTGAAGAAACTTGCCCTCGTGAGGAAACACCAACTTAACATACCGATTGTTACGGGGTTTCACTTTGGCGTTAGGTTTTTTATCATGGTCTAAATTACTCAGGTTACCTGCTTTCCTGTATGCCTCTAATTCCTTGTTTAGGTTATTACCTGCTGTGAGGTAACTGACAGCATCCTCTAGCAGCTCCTCGGGGGTGCTAATTGTCTTAGGGTTGTACGCCTTAAACCGGGTAAAAACATTCAAGGACCGGTTCAGGCCCTCAATGATATTAGAGGCTGCGGCATCATTAAATTCTTCTTTATTGAGCTTGCCTGCCAGTTCCCTAATAAAGGAGTCATCATCTCGAAGCTCGCTACCATTCCTAACCCCTGAATATATCCCTAATAAGGAGGCCACAGTCTCGAATGAGCCATTCAGCGGGTGAGAGGGGTCATCCACTCCCTCTAACAGTTTTTTAAACTTACGGGTCTCAGTAGGGTCCATTTTTTCTAAGTCTTGTACTGTCTCATCATCTACTGCGTAAAGAGGGTAGGACGCCTGCTTTTCGGATACATCCTTGTTCGCTGTAGAGGGGGGCTTAGCGGAGTCAGGAGCAGCCTTTTTTGCAAAGGCCCTAAGAGAGTCTAAGTTCATAGCAGAAACAAGATGTTTTGCCGTGTTCCTAAAATTCACTGTTTGTGGACCCTCTTGGACTCCTATGTAGTTTGCGAAGGAGTGGTCGTACCCGTAGTCTAAAGGCGCCCCGTCAAAAGACATAGGTATTTTTTTATTTTCAGTTTTTTCAGAATCCATGCAATCCGCCCATTACGTTATGTACTTAATAACTTTTTCAAAAGTCCCCTATAGATTAGAAGATTATCCTACAGTTACTGACACCTGGCATAATCTTCTATTAGGGAGAGGACGATCATAACATCTATGAGGTTTACCATGAACATAAAAAAGATAGCTAAGGTAGCCGCAATGCTACAAGAAAAGAAGCTCTATAAAGAGTCCTTCACCGTGGATCTAGTTTTACACAAACTTGCGTCTGGAGGGGGAGATGTCGACTTGGCAGCTCTCGAAGAATCCCTGGGCAATACCCCTTCCTTTAGTCATAAGATTCGAGATATTTCCAATAAAATTTTAACTTTCTTCAGAGAAAATACAAAAGAAGAATCCACTATAGTTTCACAACTAGGGAAGTTCTCTGCCCCTAATAAACCCACTCTGAAAACATTTATTAGAGCATTACAAACCCTAGAGAAGAGGGGCGTATCTTTTTCCGACAAAGACAATCAATTGCTTTTATCGGTCCAGGAGATGGTGCAAGATTAACACCATGCTCCGGACATGGAGGCGGGTGCTGGCATGTCTAAACCTCGGGTCACTATCCACAATCTGTATGGGGCCCCTTCCCTAGCCTCTCGATAAAGCAGGGCCCTTCCCTTTGTCGTCGGGTAGTAACGGATTAGCTCCACACTGTCTGGTTTTTTCGTTTTGTGGATACCAGAAGCTATACCTGGGACATACACCCTCCTGTGGCACTCGGGGCACAAATACACCCGGTTATGGGAGGTATCCCCCCCTCCCATCGATACAGGTACAATATGGTGTAAGTCTACAACACCTGCACTAAAATGAGATTTACCACAAAGGGGAAACCCACAGACTATATAATTTTTGTTTTTTCGCATCTCCCTTTTGAAAAAGTCATAAGAAGATTATGTGGGCCTCCCTTATACTCTTCTAATGAAAAGGGATCGGTGAGAAACAGGAGATCTCCCTACACACCTGAAAAGCCCTGAGAGCAAAAGGATACCTCATGAGTAACAACATAGCGGATGTACAGCAAGAGATAAATAAACGGATACTATCCCAAAAATACATCCAACAGAAAACCCTAAAGGGCTTGAGGAAGATAGAGCCCAATATCAAAGGAGCTCTAAAAGGTGTGCTCAAGAATATGGAGGGAGAGGACCTACAGGGTATTCTATCCTTGGAGGGGTATAACACCTTAGAAAAATCCGTACAGAGCCACTTGCAGCAAGAAGGAGGGCTTCGTGGATACCCCGGGGACACACTCCTACTGTTTAATCATGAAAACTTCACAATACCTAAAAGTCTCCAAGAGGTGAAAAACACTCTAGAGGAGCAGCCTCATGTGCTTGTAAATGTTTTTGCCGGCTCGGGGAGCGAGAAGTCCTCCTTTGTTCAGAACCCCATCAAAGGCGAAGATTGGTATGACCCACAGGCACGGCTGTACATAAATATGACCAACCCACTGCTAACAGCTATATATCAGTTAGCCCGTAGCGATAAAGCGGGTATGCTTGTGGCGAATGATTACCAAAAGGTCCTACCCTTCCTTATGGACAAGGTATCCTTAAGGCTTAAACAACTCATTAGCCATGAGGTCACTCATGCTGTACAGTATGCTAGAGTGTTACAAGAGCCGAGTCTTCTGCAGGAGTACAAAAAGGACATGCAAGAAATGAGTGAATCGGGTGCTATGCGGTACAGGCACCCTACCCGAGACATGGAAACAGAGGCAATAAGAAGAGAGATTGAGTCCGAGATCAAGGAAATGCTGAAGGGGAGGGTTACTCCCGCGAGAATCAATCACATATACTACCCAAGGGTACTAAAAGGTACACTAACAGGTAATGCGGATAAGCACACGAAAGAAGATGTTAGAGGAGTGCTAAGGGCTTTCCAAGGGCTGGAAAGGGATAACTTGCTCACTACCCGTATGATTAACGAATGGGGTGCTTACCTGAAAAAGGTTTCTCCCCTGTTTACCACAGAGAAAGTACCAGGGGCAGGCTGGAAACCCCGCCCCACCTTTCTGGACTACACCCTTTCTTAGTTTTCCTTTTTTCGAGGAAGCCCTGCAGCCATCGAGGATGTGTTCCCTAATGCGTAGCTAGGAATTTCAGATTTCTTTACAGTATTATCTATCACTAATTTGCTAACAGCAAAGTAGCGGGTACTTTCTTTAGATGTATTTTCCCCCTCAGATAACCCCGCCTTAATAAGAATGATCCTGTTGAAATAATCTGTGTCTACATCTTCCTTGATGTCCCATTCTAGGGTAATAAGAGTTCCTGCAGGGGAAGATTGGATGCCTTCTAAAGATGAGGGAGCCCCTACGATAGTCATAGGGTACGTAATATCCTCGTCATCGTCTACAAATGAGAACTCCAGTAAATTGATGTTCTGGGCTATGCCCTCTTCGGCATATACCTGAAGACCTAGTAACAAAGACGTGGATCCTACTATCCTGTTTAAGGACACAGGGGTGATACTGTATGGAAGGATATTTACTCCTGCCTGGAATGTCTTTTCAGCCATAATTATTTATCCTCCTTCACAACAACCTTACCCTTATCTACATCTAGAGGCTTACTCAATACCCCTAACCTATTGGCGTGATTTACTAGAACCTCTTCTAAGGAGCTCCTATCCTTGAAGGTGCCAGGGTCTAAAACCTTCTCGGCTCCTTCATAATTCAATGCGTCACCTTTCTCTAAAATGGGATTCTCTCTTTTTAATACAATGTACCCTACGACTACTCGTAAATCCTCGTCGGAAACCCCTTGGAGAGGGTCCAGGGCTTTTACAATATTTTTGTTAATAGCACTAAGGACACGTTGTCCGTCCCGGAGAGTGGCTGCATTCGTGGGGGCAAGTGCTGCGCTTTTTAAAAAGCCATTCTGTACCCTAAAGTATAAATGATTCCTAGACATAATCGAATGTAAACCTGTATGAGATACCAGGGTAATCCCCTTTCTCTGTGTCGCCTGCTTGTATGTCCAACAAGGCGTAGTCGCCGTCTTGCATAGAAACACCCATACCGGACACAAAATGATTACTCATCACGGGAGACCCCGGAAGCACCCCAGTGGGCATACCGCCAGAAACCAAGTAACCAAAAGAGGACTTATTGTAGGCCCCTTGGTTCGCTAGAAACAGAGATAACTCGGAGATCTCGGACTCAGTTGTTTTCTCCGGTCTTACCACGTGCACAGTCTTGCAGTGATCCCCTTGCAGGGTGTCACCAAAGTGTATTCCGGTTATATCACTCTGTAACAAGGTTAGGGTGTTAGGGTCATATTTATTTACTTGCATAAGATCTCCTAGGTATAGTCAAAAACGAATCGAAAGTTAATAGCGGACGTGCTGCCTATTTCGGATCCGCCTGTCTGTACGTCTAACCAGACATAATCTTGAGGAACCCCGGACGCAATAGATATATCTACCCCAGAAACCCCCGTATACGTCGTCCCAGTGACCCCCGTAGCCAAAAGGAAGTGTCCTGTAAGATGGTTACTATGATCAATACCTGAGACGAAAGAATCACTCTTATAATGTCCAAAATTACTATGGTTCAAACCTCCGTTACTCTGTAAGAATAACTTCATCGCAGAAAAACTGTCTTCTACTGTTTTCTCGGGCTTTATGAGTACCGGTAAGAGACTATGTTGTCCCGCCACTACGGTCCCAAAGTTTATACCCCTAACATCTTCTGCTAGACGAGAACCATTTGTAGGGTTATATAAGTCGATCTTCATAAACCTTCCCAGGAAAAACTAAAACGTTATAACCCTTTTGAAAGGATTAAAAGATTATGATGAGGGAGAAGAGGCTGTCTCCAGAACACTAACTACCGCCAGAGCCCTCTCAAGGTATGTCCCCTGCGTAGCCACCTTCGTATACGCCTTACTGGCCATGGTGTGCCTAAGCCGGTCGGAGGATTTATTTGTAAGAAACTTCCGCAGCCCTTTTAAAAGGCCTTGGGTGTTTGAGAAAAAACCCACATGGTCATCAGTATAAAAGTCACGCGTTTCTGCCCTGGTGTCCTCGGTCAATAGAAAACCCCCGCACAAGGGTACTTCATACGAGCGAGGATTCATACTCTCAGGGATGTAGTTCTTAGAGTTGCATTGATTTACCAGGTCTGCCTTAGAGGGGTCCCAAGATACATCCCTGTAGAAATTTAAAGACACCTTCGCTCCGTTGTAGTACCTAACTGTCTCATCATGAGGGATCGTCCTTATATTCCTACTCCCGGGTATATAGTTCTCGGGAGGGATAAATTCCCATATAGGGGACGAGGCAGGCAGGTATTGGGGGTGCCCCAGAACCTTAAGGTGGAGCCCATTCTTTTTTATCCACGGTATAATCTTTTCTAAATGTTTTTGTCTGTTAGGGTATATCGCCCCTAGAAAAAGAACATCGGACAGATACCTAGGGTCCAGTTGGTCGCGAGGAAGCACCCCGCAAACGCGAGGATCTGCAGCAGTAGGGCTGTAGTAGACATTAGGGTATTCCCCTGACTTGGCTATGGCTCTCTCATTGGTGAAGTAGAAGTTTATTACGTCCAGGTTATGCATGAGGGGGTCAAAGGTGTGGGGGTCCTCGGTAGCCACGACGCAGACTTTTACCACATCGTGAAAACTTTCCAAAAACTCTCGAGGGATATTTAAACCCCCTATAAATATTACATGGGTATACCCGTTGGCCTTAAGTAATGCCTGGGAGTGTACGAGGGCTAGGCATATTTTTTTCTTGTGATGTTCTATAAAGTGGTGCATGGGGTACCCTAATACTTCCACGCCTAGGTCTTGGAAGGCGTGTAAGTATCCGTAGTACACATCTGTTAGTGCAAAATGGGTAGTGTCGGAAACAAGGAGGACTTTCATCAGGCGGTACCTTGAACCCTTGTACTCTCGGAGGATAACCTCCCATCCGCCTCACTTACCCTAAACATATAACGGATACCCCCTCTTTCAAACCCTATATTTCTGGATACTATCTGAACATTTTGGGACACGCCGGTTTGGAGCATACCTGTGTGGGAGAATACCCATTTATCTGGGAGGTGCTCGGCCTTAGTAAGATATAGGGCTAGACGCCCTTTCCAGTACAGCGCCATAGCTTCTATTTTATCCTTGTCTATTTCGGACCAGTTAGTCGCCAGGATTTTTCTCTGCTTATCGCTCCAATAGTTGTTTTTCTCCCAGACAACTTTCCCTCCAAGGAGGGTCACCTTGAGTCCATGTTCTTTTCGCATGCGGTCCTATCTCTTTTTTGGTATATGTATTTTAAAGGGGTTCTTGACTGTGCTTTTTGGTTTATACGCATGACTTGTTTGACCCTTGGTAATATTCTTTAAAAAGGTTTTAAAAGACTTCGGTTTACTGCTAGGTTTTTTCTTTTTGGAAAACCAGGAAGGTCTTTCTCTTTTTAAGAACTTACGGGCCTGCTGTTGCATCTTCATTTTTTGGGTATAACGCCGGCGCCATAGCTTTATCTTAGCTTTGTTTTTACGGTAGTAAAGACGTGCTTTAAGGCGGTCTCTAGCTGTGCGCCTTTTCTTTATACGGAAAGAAGGTTTAAAAGCCGCTAGTTTCTCTGCGAATTGAGTTAAGACCTGTTGGGGTAAATCGGTATTTAGCATAATATTAAGCACCTTTGTATAAAAGGATTATTAGGTGGGTGGGTCACAAAAGTCGTTAAAAAGCAGGCTCTCGTAGGGTATATACAGTAAAGATTTAAAATAAAGGAGCCCAACATGCTTTTAAAAAAGAAGAAAAAGATCACCTTAGAGGAGGCACAAGACCTCTACGCCAAGAACGAAGCTCTTAGGGAGTTCCTAGAGAGTAAGTTTTCTACGGAAGAACTTACCGCTAACACCACCCCACAAGAAAAAGAAGAAACCCTTGAACAGAAGTTCAAGAGGATTTGGGAGGAGAAAATCCTTACCCAATGTGGTCGCGTACAGTTCTTGGACGCCGAGAGGGTTCCGGTTAAAATCCCCACTTCTTGTGTACAGGTGTTAGACAAGAGGGGTTTATGGTTGTTCAGGTATGACCCCTCCGGTAAAAACAAGATTTTTTGG